>Ga0207933_1000033_pt1 | contig 131605 bp, 117 predicted proteins | sample NGESurdeep092012_4_FD_184488 | JGI IMG/M metagenome (GOLD analysis project Ga0207933, IMG submission 184488) | Arctic peat soil microbial communities from Barrow, Alaska - NGEE Surface sample F53-3 deep-092012 (SPAdes) | ecosystem: Environmental > Terrestrial > Soil > Wetlands > Peat ... | reverse complement strand
TATTTAACGCTGCAAGATTACAGGCAATTATAGCAATAGCTGCTTTAAAAAAAGAATATCATCTTCTATGAGTGAAGAAAACATACCCTCAGAAAATTCTAAAAAAGAAATATTAAATTCTAAACAGGAAGAGGTAACTAAAAATATTTCACAACAGGAAACTATTGAGCAAACTCAAAACACAAAACTCGAAACTGAAAACATGGAAGTACATCATCACCCCCAAATAGAAAAGAAAAATTTCAAAGAATATTTTTTGGAATTTCTAATGATATTTCTTGCAGTAACACTTGGCTTTTTTGCAGAAAGTTACAGGGAGCAACTTGTAGAATCGAAAATGGAAAAACAATTTATTCAATCATTTATAGAAGATTTAAAAACAGATACTGTTACCATAAATCAGGTACTGATTTTTCGGAAAACAAAAATTGAAAGACTGGATACGTTAATGCTTTTATTAAGCAACCAACAGATCAGGGGACATGAAAACGATCTTTATTTTTTGGGTAGAACAAGTATCAGGACCTGGGAGTTTCATAGCGATGACAGGACGATCACACAATTGGAAAATTCGGGATCATTACGACTGATCAGGAATGAAAGTGCAGCTGATAGCATTATGTCTTATGAGAAGGTGGTGGAAGGTATATATATGAACCAGGATGATGATGCCGCTGAACGGAAAGACATTTATCCTGTTTTATGCCGTATGTTTAATCCCTTTATATTTGACAAAATGGTAACTATTACCGGCATAAACAGGCCAACAGATAATCCGCCATTACGATCATACGATCCCAATATTCAACAAGACCTCGCTTTTTATATTCATCAACTTAAAGGGAGTGATTACCTCATAGTAAACAGGTTGGAAAAACTGAATAATAAGGCGGCGAATACTATTGCATATTTACAAAAAGAATACCATCTAAAATAAATTTTATGGAAGTACATCATCACCCCCAGGTAGAAAAGAAAAATTTCAAAGAATATTTTTTAGAATTTGTAATGATATTTCTTGCTGTAACAATGGGTTTTTTTGCAGAAAGTTTGAGAGAATACTTTGGTGACCGGCAAAAAGAAACCGAATATATTCACTCCCTTGCTGAAGACCTCAAAGAAGACACAGCGACGCTTCATTACAGTATCTGGCGCCTGCAACACGACATTGATAATGGGCATGAACTGATGGTATTATTTGCAAAGAATGAGCTTTCTTCCCAAAATTATCGTAGAATTCTTAATTTGACTATTGGGCACAGCGTTGATATTATCTTCAATGACCGGACATCTTCGCAGTTAAAGAGCTCAGGTTCTATTCGCCTTATCAGGCATAAAAATATTTCGGATTCGCTGTCGCAATACTGGAACAATGAAATTGAAATCATGCAGGCACATGACAAATTTGAAAACTTCAGGGAAAAGCAACATGACATTGGGTTCAAAACATTTAGCTGGTACTGGGTCTTTTTCAGCCCCCAACTCATGGGTGCAGACAGTTCAGTCATTAAAACAATGACCTTCAAGGCGATCATCAATCCCGGTAACATGGATGAATTCATGAATGCAAGTGGCAACTTATTTAATGAGGCACTTTATCAGTATGAGCCGTCTTTGGAAAAGCAGTTAGCGCTCGGCACCTGGTTGATTGAAAAAATACACAAAGAATACCCATCGAAATGAAAATATTCGCAACCTACCAAAGCTGCTATCTATCGTTTATAAAAAAAATATTATGGAAGTACGTCATCACCCTCAAGTAGAGAAGAAAAATTTCAAGGAATATTTTTTAGAATTTCTAATGATATTTCTTGAATGAGAAAGATGGGAATCGAACTTTAATAAGAGAATAAAACAGGGAACCGGTTATTTGTCCATTTACTGTAAACCTTTAAATCAGAAATCCAAAAAACATGGAAGTACATCATCATCCCGATCTTCAACATAAGAAGAAAAATTTCAAAGAATATTTTTTGGAATTCTTAATGATATTTCTTGCGGTAACAATGGGGTTTATCGCAGAAAATATCAGGGAAAGTATCAGCGAACACCAACGTGCAAAATCATTTGCCTCATCAATGATACAGGATTTGAAAACGGATACATCACAATTAAATTCTTTCATCAGATATTATAGTTATGCGGAGAATAATATTGATACTTTTATGAACCTCCTTTCTCGTAATGATCCTTCAAACATTCCCTCCGGGAAATTATATTGGTATGGTTTGTTTGGTGGAGCAAGTGGTAATTTTATATCAAATGATGCCACATTTGAACAAATGAAAAGTTCTGGTTCTATTTCTTTCTTTAAGCCAAAGTTGGCTACCGAAGTTGCAAAATATGATCAGCTTTGCCGCCAGATGCAGGTAAGTGATGAAACGGGAAGAGACATATATTCAGAGGTCAGAAAAATTAGAGCAATGATCTTTGAATTCAAATACAATGACATTGCAAACCAGATTTTCCAGAAAAACGAAATTCCTTTTCGTCAAGCAAGAATAGATTCATTCATTGCAACAAATCCACCGCTTTTGAGTTATGATAAAATTTTGTTTAATGAATATGCTGAGCTTGTCCGTTCGAGATTTATTGAAGGCGATGTAGCTCTTGCAAAAAAATTACATACTCAGGCAGATGTGTTACTTGCGGAATTAATTAAAGAGTACTATTAAATTTTAAAACAAATCAAAAACAAATGGAAGTACATCACCACCCCGATCTTCAACATAAAAAGAAAAATTTCAAAGAATATTTTTTGGAATTCTTAATGATATTTCTGGCAGTAACGCTTGGTTTTTTTGCAGAAAGTATGAGAGAAAGGATAGTAAATAATGATAAAGAGCATCATTATATGGAAAGCCTGGCGCGTGATCTAAAAAAAGATACAGCGGAAATGAGACAGGAAATTTTAGAGCAGACCTATGATATAAAGAAAATGGACAGTGCGCTGAAGGTTCCCGTCAGTAAACTTCATGACATCAATACACAGGATACTTTCTATCATCATTTTGTTTATTTCTATTCCTGGGTTTTTATTTTCTTCCAGCATGATAACACCTTGTCGCAATTAAAGAACGCCGGAGGTTTTAGCGTTCTTCGTAACAAAACCATTGTAGATTCTATAGGTGAATTGCAACTGTGGTATGAACAAGAGGTAAATTCGAATGCGGGTTACTACAACGATTTCTGGCGAAAGGTGGAAGACCTTGGTGCTCACATCATGATTATGCCCGAACCTCCAACATGGACTGCTGACACGCTTTATAAATTCTATCCTCATACGGAAGTATTTACTCAGTACGACAGACCACTGCTGGAAGAATTGTATTCCTGGGTAAGGAATGAAAAAGGCACTTTACTAGTTTATATGGATTATGAAAAACAATACATGGATAAAGCCGTGAATTTGATTCAACTCATTAACAAAGAGTATGACTTAAAATAATCAAATATGGAAATACATCAACATCCCGATCTTCAATATAAAAAGAAAAATTTCAAAGAATATTTTTTGGAATTAAGTTCTGTAAAGAATTGACTTTTATCAATAAAGAATATCGTTTAGGAAACGAATCAGGTAATTATAAAAACAAGCGAATTATGTTTACTACTTCATTTCTCTTTCGTTTTTCAAAAGCAGTTTTAGTTGCAGCTATCGGATTAATGGCTGCCTTAATTGTAATCGGTAATACGACCGATTATTATACCAACTATCTTTTTGTAGAACATGTAATGAAAATGGATACTACTTTTCCTGCAAGCCATATTCATTACAGGAGTATTAATAATCCAATCATTTTTAATTTGGGCTATGTTTTTATTATCATTACAGAAGCGCTGATGGCGTTTTGTTGTTTAAAAGGAAGCTGGCTTCTCTTTAAAAATATAAAAAGCAGTAGTGTCGTATTTCATGCTTCTAAAAATTGGGCAATCGCAGGAATTTTGATTGGAGTCATTGTTTGGTTCTTTGGTTTTGAAGTAATAGGCGGTGAGTGGTTTCAAATGTGGCAAAGCCAGTCATGGAATGGCTTGGGAGCGGCTGAAAGAATTGTTAGTTTCCTGGTTTTGACATTGATTTTATTACATCTTAAAGATGAATAAGTTTATTTAAAAATTGAAACTATCGAAGTGGTTTATCATCCAGACGATAAATGAAAGAGATAAAATAAAGAAATACGATTAACGGGGACGAAAAAAATAAGAATAATGGTAAAATCAGAACCTGAAAAAGAATGAATTTCCTTAATTTTAATTTTTGAAAAAGATTTTTTTTAATAATTCAGGTATCTGCATAAAAAGTTATTTATATGTATAAAAGATACTCTAAATTCACCTTTTAAAAATGATTAATTAAATTTACAAATATGAAAATTTTGGTGGTAGACGACGAAACTGATACACAGATATTATTCCAGCAGCGTTTTAGAAAAATGATCAAAAGCGGGGAAATAATATTGGATTTTGTTACTTCCGGTGAAGCAGCCCTCTCCTATCTTTCTCAACACAAATCTGAGGCTGTATTAATTCTTTCAGACATTAATATGCCGGGAATGAGCGGCTTGCAATTGCTGGAAAAAATAAAACAAAAATTTGTAACCCCTCCGCCTGTAGTAATGATGATCACCGCTTATGGAGATCCCGAAAATTTTAAACAGGCCATGGAACTGGGTGCCGATGATTTCCTTACCAAGCCACTGGATTTTACTCTTTTAAAAGAAAAATTATTAAAAACAACCCATGATTAAGATATTAGTTGTAGATGACGAAACGGATCTTGAACTATTGATCAAGCAGCGTTTCCGCAAACAAATCAGGGAACACGAATATGAATTTTCATTTGCTATAAACGGCAGGGATGCTTTGCAAAAATTACAACAATCCCCTGATGTAAGCATTGTTCTTACTGACATTAATATGCCTGAAATGGATGGCCTTACCTTGCTGCAAAAACTAAATGAAAAAAACCCGCTTATCAAATCAGTTATTGTTTCTGCCTATGGCGATATGGATAATATACGCGCCGCAATGAACCGGGGAGCTTATGATTTTATTTGCAAGCCTATTAATTTTGATGATCTCAATCTGACATTAGAAAAAACAGTCCGTTATGTAGAACAAATACATAATACGCTCCAGGCAATCAAAGAAAATAATATTTTGAAAATGTATGTGGATAAGTCTGTACTTAATTTTATGGATAGCCGGGAATTCGAATCATCACTTTTGAAAAATGAAACTATTGATGCCACCGTGGTATTTATTGATATCTGTAATTTTACTTCCATCTCCGAAAGCGAATCTGCAGATAAAGTCGTAAAATTATTAAACAGGTATTTTGATATAATGGTAAAGGAGATCCTTGCACAGGATGGTTATGTAGATAAATTTATGGGCGATGCGATCATGGCGATTTTCCGGGGCGACTATCATTTGGACAGGGCCATAGAAGCCTGCCTGTCCCTGCAAAAATTAATAAAAAATTTACCTCCTCAACCTGATCTTTTACCGTTTGCGCCACAGCTTGCAATCGGCATTAATAGTGGCGAAATGATTTCAGGAAATATTGGCTCTGCCAATCTGCGCCGTCTTGATTACACAGTGATAGGCGATACAGTAAACACTTCACAAAGGTTACAAAGCTCTGCTCAAAAAGGACAGATCCTTATCAATGAAATTTCTTATCAGAAAGTAAAAGAATCTTTTAATTGTAATAAAGTAGGTGAAGTAAAATTGAAAAATAAGACGGAACCAATGATGGTTTTTGAAGTATTGAATTAAGAAAAAGACCTTTGGCATAATTTGAAGAATGCGTTTGACCGGCTAACAGTAAACGAACAAATATCAGGGATTCTCATTTTTTTTGTAAAACGCTGCCTGACTTCCGTTACAGGTTACTAACGAATTATTATTTACAAAAAAGATTCTACTGCCAAATCATAACCTTTTAATCCAAAACCAAAAATAGTTCCTTTGCATTTTGCAGATATGTGAGAAACTTTCCTGAATTCTTCCCGTGCTTCTATATTTGAAATATGAACTTCTACGACAGGAATTTTTATGGAAGCTATTGCATCACCAATGGCGATAGAAGTATGAGTATAGGCGCCTGCATTTAAAATAATACCATCCATCTTTTGTGCGGCAGTCTGGATCTCATTAATGAGTTCTCCTTCTACATTACTTTGAAAATAATCAAAATCAATACTCTCATATTTTTTGCGGAGTTTTTGAAAATAATGTTCAAAAGTTTCTGAGCCATAAATCCCTGGTTCTCTTGTGCCAATGAGATTCAAATTAGGGCCATTAATAATCGCTATTTTCATAGTGGAGATTTATTGGTGGGCACTTTTTTCATCTAACTTTCGAATTCTTCTGCATAGCATTTGCAAAATACCCTTAAGCACCTCGGGATCTTTTGACAAAATTTTATAAAATGGCAACTGGTCTAATTTTAATAAAACACTGTCCTGGTTGCAGGTAGCCGATGCCGATCTTGTCTCTGAATCTAACAGGGATAATTCTCCGAAAACTTCACTTTCATTAAGAATTGCAAAAGTGTAGGCACCATCGTGAATACGAACGCTTCCCTGTTCAACGATGTACATACAATCGCCAATGTCGCCTTTGGCAAATATGGAATTGCCGGCCTTTAAAGAAATTTCTTCTAAAATGTTGCCGATGTCTTTCAAATCTGTTTCAGGCGTGTTTTTAAAGATGTCGGTTTTTTTAAGTAAATGAACTTTTTTTGATGGTAACATGTTATTAAGATGTAGGTTTTAATAAAATACGACAAGATAAAACTACAAAATAAATTGGGATAGAAATGAAATAAAAAATGATATTATGTAGTTTCCTACTTATCAAAAAATGAGAAGCATTTCAGTTTTTTACTGTTTATTTTCTATCATTTTAAAAAACTCATCAAATAAATAACGGCTGTCGTGTGGTCCCGGGGTAGATTCAGGATGGTATTGTACCGAGAACGCAGGCCGGTCTTTCAACCGGATTCCTTCTACAGAATCATCGTTCAGATTGATATGAGTAACCTCAATATTTTTATCTTTTCGTACTAATTCAGCATTTACGCCAAAGCCATGGTTCTGGGTGGTGATCTCACATTTGCCCGTAATCAGATTTTTTACAGGATGGTTTAATCCTCGGTGGCCATGATGCATTTTGAAAGTGGGAATACCATTGGCAAGCGCCAATAATTGCTGACCCAGGCAAATACCAAAAAATGGTTTCTTTGCCTGTAAAATTTGTTTTACAGTTTCTATAGCATAACCCATTGGCTCAGGATCACCAGGCCCATTGCTGATAAAATAACCATCCGGATTAAATTTTTCTAATTCTTTAAAAGAGGTTTTGGCATTAAACACTTTCACATAAGCGCCCCTTTCTACAAAACAATTCAAAATATTTTTCTTGATACCAAAATCGAGGACAGCTATTTTTATCTTGCTGTTCTCATTCCCAGCGGTATAAGAATTTTTAGTAGAAACTGCAGAAGCCAGTTCCAGACCGGCCATGGACGGAACAGATGATAATAATTTTTGAAGTTCTTCTATGTTTTCATTCTCAGAAGAAATAATGCAATTCATGGCGCCGGCTTCGCGAATATGAATTACCAAAGCGCGGCTGTCTATACCATCAATGGCTACAATATTTTGTTTTTCGAAATAATCCTGCAATGAATTATCGGCGGCAAAGCGGGAGTATTGTTCTTCCAGGTTTCTTCCTATGATTCCTTTTACTTTGATAGAATCACTCTCTACTTCATTTTCATTGATGCCATAATTTCCTATATGAACATTGTTCATAATTACGATTTGACCATAATAACTTGGGTCAGTAAAAACTTCCTGGTAGCCCGTCATTCCTGTATTAAAGCAAATTTCGCCGGTAGCGGTTCCTTTTTTTCCAAAAGCCCTTCCATGGAAAATATGGCCATCTTCTAAGATCAATATAGCCGAAGAGTGAGATTGTGTGTCAGACATTTTAATAGTTTTGCAAAGAAAAGAAATTGATAGCAAAAAATAGTAAGTTTCAAAAAAAGTTTTGCAGTTCTTTGTAATTTCATGTGGATAAGAACCACGTGCCTCATTAAACCAAAATCCTCAATATTTGTTTGTTTGCTATATTCATTAAAATTCTGAAAGTCTTCTTTTTATTTTTTTAAAGGGGAAAAACCAACATTACAACAATCCAATACACAACAACATCCAAAAAAAAATCAATTCACACAATTATATTTAAATTTACTTTCATAAAAAACAGGAATCCTTCTTTTACAAAGACAAGTCTATGTTTAATGCAAAGCACATAAAAACTTCCTTTCTTTTTATATTTTTTTCTCTTCTATTTTTAAATTGTTTTAGCCAGATGAGCACTGATAAATTATTAGAACAAAAACTCGACTCCGTTTTTGCGAATATTTTTAATCCAAATGAACGGGGTGGAAGTATTTTTATTCAGCAGGCTGATAAGATTCTTTATTCAAAGTCTTTTGGATTATCCGATCTGAAAAAGAAAATTAAATACACTTCAAATACGGTTCAAAATCTCGGATCCATATCAAAGACATTTGTAGCTTACGGAATATTAATTCTTCAAAACGATGGTAAGCTTTCTATTGATGATAATCTTTTAAAATATTTTCCGGATTTTAAAAATAAAGAAATTGCCAAAAAAGTTACTATCAGAAATTTACTTACACATACTTCCGGATTACCCGACAGCCGTGATATTGAGCGCGACAGTGTTTTTTATTTAACAGCAAAGGATGAAGAAAACTGGGCACCGATAAAACTGACTGATTCATTGAATTTTGAACCCGGAAGTAATTATGAATATTCTAATCCTGCCTACAATGGATTGGCTTTGATCATTGAAAAAGTGAGCAAAATGAAGTGGCAGGATTTTATCAAAAAATATATTTTCGGACCAGCCGAAATGACGAACAGCAAAATTACTGATGGCTCCTACCCTTCTAAAAATGTGGCCCATGGCTATAGAAAAATTAACGGCCATTGGGAAGAATATGATTATGGAGAATATCCAACATTTGCCGCATCGGGCAATGGCGGCGTATGGAGTTCAATAAACGATTTAAGAAAATATGTGGATGCAATAAAAAGATGCTCTTTTACAGATTGCAATACCATCAGCTTATCAGAAACTCCCTGGCATCCAAAAAACTGGAACCAGGAAACGCCACCCTGGACAGGCTTAGCATGGTTTAATCATAAATCTTACCTGCATGGCGTAAATCCGAATGAACAATATACCGTGATAGAACACGATGGTGATCAGGGTGGATTCAGAGCGCATTTAATAATGATTCCCGAGCCTGATATTACCATTATCTGGCTTACTAATAATGAGAAAATGATCACAAAACCAATATGGGATTTGATGCTGGAATTGGGATATGTGAAATAGAAGTAATCAAAAAAATTGCATTAACGCCTATTTAACCTAAAATCTTTGCAAAAAAATTGGCTAAAGTAGATGCCAATTCATTTTCCAATTCTTATCAGCATTCGTTTACTTTGCAAAAAAATAATTTTCATCTGTCTGTTTGCTAAAGCAGCCTGAACCATAAAAATCATTTTCAACTAAATGTATAACGATAAAAAAATTGTTGTTGTTCTTCCCGCCTATAATGCCGCGCTTACAATGGCGAAAACCATTTCCGAAATTCCTATGGATATAGTGGATGAACTGGTACTTGTGGATGATAACAGCACAGATAATTCAATTGAGGTGGCACAAAAATTAGGAATCAAACATATCATTGAGCATACCCAAAATAAAGGTTATGGCGGCAATCAAAAGAGTTGTTATGATAAGGCATTGGAATTGAACGCGGATATTATAATTATGCTTCATCCTGATTATCAATATACGCCAAAGCTCCTGCTGGCAATGATTTCAGTGATTGGTAATGACTTATATAAAGTGGTATTTGCCAGTCGCATCCTTGGGAAAGGCGCTTTAAAAGGCGGAATGCCTTTATATAAATATATCGCCAATCGTATGCTTACTTTTTTTCAAAATGTATTGATGAATCAAAAACTTTCTGAATACCACACAGGATACCGCGCTTATCATAAAGACGTGCTGGAAAAAATAAATTACCGCCAAAATTCTGATGATTTTATTTTTGATAATGAAATGATAGCAGAGATATTTTATAATGGTTATGAGATCGCTGAAATTACCTGCCCTACCAAATATTTCAAAGAAGCTTCCTCTATTAATTTAAACAGAAGTATCACTTATGGATTAGGAGTATTGAAAGTCTCTGTTCTTTATTTTCTTACAAAGCTTAAAATTTATAAATGGAAATTGCTAACCCAATAAATAAAAAACAAAGCAACTTATATCTTGTCATAATTATTTTATCAGGAATAATTTTCTTTATTCCTTTTTTAGGAAGAGTTCATCTTTTTGATTGGGATGAAATCAATTTTGCGGAGTCGGCACGCGAAATGATTGTTACCGGGAATTATCATCGTGTACAAATTAATTTTCAGCCATTTTGGGAAAAACCTCCTTTATTTTTTTGGTTGCAAGTGGGTGCTATGAAAATATTCGGCATCAATGAATTTGCTGCAAGATTTCCGAATGCGGTCTTTGGCATTATCACTTTGGTTACCTTTTTTCTGATTGGTAAAAAATATAAATCTCCCCGGTTTGGTTTCATCTGGGCTATAAGTTATCTCGGCACTTTTCTTCCGCATTTATATTTTAAATCAGGTATTATAGATCCTATATTTAATTATTTTATTTTCCTGGGAATATATTTCATGTACCTCAATGTTAGTGGGAAAATATGGAAAAATAAATTTGTGTATCCTTCCCTGGCCGGTCTTTTCATCGGATTAGCTACTTTGACAAAAGGGCCTGTGGGGTTATTGGTTTTCCTGATTTCATTTTTTGTTTATTTTATTTTTATCAGGTTTAAAAACTTTCCCAACGTAAAAAAAATTCTTCTATTCATTTTCTTTTTTACCATCATTTGTTTGCTCTGGTTCGGGCAGGAAGTAATTAATAATGGCTTCTGGTTTTTAAAAGAATTTCTTTCTTACCAGCTTGATCTTTTCCTGCATCCTGTTGCCAGTCATGGTGAACCATTTTATTATCATTTTGTAGTAGTATTTATCGGATGCTTTCCTATTTCAATCATTGCACTGCCTATTTTATTTGGAAAACTTTCCGGTTGGTGGGGACACCAACCGGAGCAACGCGCCGTGGGCGGTGTCCTCACCGCCCACAATCAAACACAAGGAGATTTTTTACGATTAATGAAAATCCTTTTCTGGACAGTAATGATCCTCTTCAGCATTACTACTACAAAGATTGTTCATTATTCTTCGCTTACTTATATGCCACTTGCGTTTATGGCTACCTGTTATCTCGACTGGCTGATAGTAAACAAACAAAAAATGAAGATTTCTCTTTTGATTTTAATTGCTTTTATGGGATTTGTGTTTTCTTTTTTGTTGGCCGCACTTCCTTATGTAGCCAATCATCATGAGTTAATATTACCTTATTTAAAAGACCCTTTCGCAGCAGCAAGTTTGAATGTAAATGTGCATTGGAGCGGTTTTGAAAGCTATATCGGTATAATTTATTTTATAGCAGTAATTCTCGCTGTTATCTTTTTTTACAAAAAGAAAAATTGGAAAGGGATTCTTTTTCTCTTTTATTCTACAGCTGTTTGTCTCTTTATTTATTTGCTGGCTGTAGTTCCAAAAATTGAAAAATATTCTCAAGGCCCGGCAATCAACTTTTATGAAAGCCTCGCCGGGAAAGATGTATATGTGTGGCCCATAGGATTTAAAAGTTACGCCCAATATTTTTATGCAAAAAAACCTGCCTCTCCTGTATATGGAGAAAAGGATGAACAATTTTTATTGAAAGGAAATATTAGCAGGCCTGCTTATTTTGTTGTAAAAATTACCAATACGGGTTTTGATAGTACCTGCAATAATTGTGAGTTAATTAAGCAGGAGGGCGGTTTTAAATTTTACAAAAGAAATGCGGTAAAGAACTGAAATCACTACAATCATTATCAATAAAGTCATTCTTGATTTTTTCTTTTTTCTAAGCCTGTAACTCTCAATACCTTGCCGGATACGGCTTTTCACCATAATGAACAAGACTCAATGAAGTGTCAACTTTGAACCTTACAAATTAATTTTACAATCCATTATAAAACGATCTTGTTCTGTTGATTTTTAAATCCTGCAGTAATGGAGATTTCGGACTAAGATTAATACTGAAATACCTGTAAATCCCGAGAGGGGTTACGTTGATAGACATTTGCCAGCAATGCAAATCTCTTGAAATGGACATGGTTAATGGATTCAATTGCCCAAGCGTGACATTATAAAATCCGTTAACAGCCATTTGCCATTTTGGAGTTAGATTTAGAGTTCCACTGAAATTCAAGTTCTGATTAAAATTATTTTTAAACCCTGTACCATATAAAAATTGCTTTATAAGAGAAAAAGAATAACTAAGATTTACAGACCAGGGAATATTAAAATCCGCATATTCGCCAGGGTTATTTCTTATATAAGCCATGTTAGTATTAAGTTGATCCTGGTCGTAACCCTGCTCGATCGGAGGCGGCGATTCGCCTGGTTTTACTCCTGATTTAGCACCCGTTTCTTTATTACCGCCTCTAAACGAACTTGATAAAGAAATACTGGCATTAGTTAATCGTCCTAATGAAACTGGACGTGTTTTCCAGATTAAAATATTGGTATCAATCCCATATTGATTTACCTGGTACGGATCAAAGTTTGCAGAAGAAGTAATATTTATTTTATTAAACAAATTAGTAGAAGCATTCGCAGAAATATTTGAAAAATGATGAAAATCAACGGGGAAAAAATTATAGCTGCCATTAAAGCTGAGTACATCAAGTAATGATATTTTCTTTACCCCGCTTTTACTGGTATCTTTCTTATCTCTCACTTTCATCGAAAGGTTATTATTCAGTCCAAAGTTGAAGCCTCCGAATCTTCCGTTGGTATAAGCTGAATAAAGATTGTAGCCACCTGCATAATAGGGCAGCACACTTTTGTTGCCAAAGGAATCTGTCTGTACAGTATAATAATTATTCCTGTTAAAATTAGGCTGATAGCTGATACCAAAGGTAGGCGTGAGTACATGCCGTATAGCGATGATCTTCGCGTCCTTTTTCTTTGAAGCAAACATTCCATAAATTTTTGTAGTAACACTTAAACCAAAAGCCATTTGTCTTGCTGTGTAAAATCCCTTTTGAATATTAGTAGCATTCAAGGTATCTCTTGCAGTATCCCATGACTGGGTTACTTTATTTTGATACCAGGTTTCGTCATAACTTACTGATGGGGCTAATTGAAAAACGCCCATTTGTGGAAGAGATAAACTGATAGGTATTGAATGATGTGCGCCCCATTGTAGCGTATCGCCTATTTGTTGAAAAATACTTTTATTTTTTACCGTATCATAGAAAGAAAATCTGTTTTGCGCATTTAGATTATACCCTATGCCAAGGTTCTCATACCACTTCAAAGGCCCTACCGCATTTTTTCTTCTGAAAGGATAAATGGTGGTCATAGTAAATCCTAAGGTGGGTAAACTCACATTGATCAATTTCAAATTGGTATTTTGATCATGGTTTGCAGTAATAGTTAAGTTAAAAGGTTTATCCTGCCACGTTTTTGAGTAAGCGATGGAAGATGTCATCTGATTTTGAAAATTGAGAGTTGCATTATTAGGTACCAAAGAATTATAACTACTGCTTCCTGCATTTACATTGGCGGAAAAAGTAACGCCAGGCCTCGATTTGGTGTCGGCACTATGACTCCAGGTGACATGATAGGCCCTTGTTTTTTGAAAATCAGGATCTCCCTTAAAATTTATATTAAAGTTTTCAATGTCAAAAGCGAAATTTCCACTATAATGGTATCTTTTTGAATAGCGTGGATTAATATTTAAAGACCAGCCACCGTATGAGTAAATACTCGATCGTACTATAAAATCCCAATAATCATTGATTACTTTATAATAACCAAGTCCTTCCAGGCCAACGCCCCTTTGTTGGTTCACTGCAAAATTGGGAGGCAAGAACCCTGAATGTCTTCCCTGGTTCAGAGGAAAAATTCCGAAGGGAAAATAAATGGGGATAGGCACTCCTTCTACTTCAGGATGTACAGGCCCTGATATGGCCACTTTATTTGTAATAAATTTTATTTTATTACTGATAAATGCAAAGTGAGGTGTATCAAGATCGCAGGTAGTAAATCTTCCCTGTAATGCATAAAAAACATCCGGACTTACTTTCTTAATTACTTTTCCATACACATACATTTCACCTTGTTGTGTATAAGTGCTTTTGGTTAGCCCTTTTCCACTTCTCATATTAAACCGGATAGAATCCATTTGTGAGGTAAAACCTGGTTGCTTAAATGTTGGAAAAGCGATTACTTTCCCAGTACTGTCTCTTTTAATAGAAGCAATAATATCACCGGAGGATTCATCAAAAGAAATTATCGGACCGGTGAGATCATTATCTCTATAATTGGAAGTTACTTTTTTCCCATAAAGAGTTACTCTTTTTCCCGGAACATCAATAACCATCGAATCTTCAGCAGTATATTCTATAGGAGCTACCAGCGCATTTTTAGCCAATTTATAATTTATGGTATCTGCATTTGTCTTGTGTAAAGAGGTATCTTTTTTTGAAAGAGAATCTGTTTTATTCAAAGACACCGTATCAGATGAATCTTTATGTGGTAATGGTAAAGTATCTGTTTTAAAATTTCGCTTTTCTGCAACAGAAAAAAAGTTTTCCTTTGATGAAGTTTTTTGTGAAGAATCGGAAGAAAATATTTGAGGAGAATTGAATGGAATATTTTTATCAAAAATTTTTCCAGGAATATTTTTCCCTTTACTGGTAATCGTGAATAGGATTAATACAAGCAGGATAGCTGTAAAAGCCGTTGTTGAAAGAGATTTTAAGCTAAATTTGTTTTTTTTGCGCATAGCAGTAAGGCAACAAAAATAGAGATATTCCAATTAAGGATATGTGAAGATTATTAAAGAATTCAATTAACCCAATTTAAAATTATATTTATAAATGTTTGTATTTAAAAGATTTTGGCATCCTCCATTTTTAATTCGCACTCTTCTTGTTTGTTTACCTATATTTTTGTTTTTTAATATAACCGCATTTTCTCAGGCACCCAGAAAAATAAAAACAATCATTATAGATCCGGGGCATGGTGGTAAAGATCACGGCGCTATCGGCGAATATGAAGGTTCGCTTCAATCCAAAGAAAAAAATATAACTCTTGCCATTTCAATGAAATTGGTGGACGATCTAAGGCAGGCAATGCCTGATGTAAATATTATCCCTACAAGGACAACAGATGTATATATGTCTGTACATGAAAAAGCCCAGTTTGCCAATGATCACCATGGTGATCTTTTTGTATGCATACACGCAGATGCCGTAACTTTAAGGACTAATTACAGGATTATAGGCCATCGCATGGAAACCTACCATACTATCCATTACGTAGGGAAAGGGAAAAACAGAAAAAAGGTAGTTACCAAACATACCCGCAGAGTTTCTATAAAGGAATATTATAAATTACCTACCTCAAGAAAAGGAACGAGTACGCTGATATTGGCGGCACGTCAAACTGATGACAAAATAAAAGCGCTGGAAGAAGGTGATTTGGGATTTGATACTGACGATGACGATAGTACAACGAATATTAATTACGATAGTCCTGAATATAAGGCAAGCGCTCTTTTATATTCACAAAATTATTTTAGAAAAAGTTATCAGCTTGCATCCCTGGTACAGGAAGAAATTGTAAAAACCGGAAGGAATGATCTGGGAGTTTGGCAGCGCGAAAAGGGCCTTTGGGTGTTACATGCCACTCAAATGCCTGCCATATTAATTGAAACCGGCTTCGTAGAAAATTATGATGATGAGCGATACCTCAATAGTGAGAAAGGCCAGGAAGAAATAGCCCAGGCAATTACCGATGCCATTGTTAAATATAAAAACCAGGTAGAAAATCCTAAAGCTATTACCAGCGTTGCAACTCAGGCCGTACAGAAATAACCTCATTCTTTCATTTAAATATTATGAAAGAAATGTATCTCCGCAGATTTTTATTCCTATCATTTGATAGTAATTTCATTTAGTTTCTATCCCAGATGAAGTTTTACTATTTTCGCAGAATAGTTTTTTAACAAGATTTCTGTTACAAAAATTTTCTTCTGACCAAATAAAACCAAATGAAACTAAATAACGAAACTAAGATTGGGATGATGGCGATATTGGGAATTGGAATATTGATAATTGGATTTAATTTCCTGAAGGGAAAGGGTCTGTTTAAAAAGGAAAATCAAATCTACGCTGTTTACCAGGATGTACAGGGCCTTGTAAAATCGAACCCTGTTGTAATCAACGGGTTACAGGTAGGCAGAATAGCAGACATTGACGGAGGAAGGGATATGAGGAAAATTGTAGTAACTGTTTCTCTAAATAAAGAAGTAAATATTCCTAACAATTCACTTGCCGTTATCAATCCTAATTTGCTGGGAAGCCCTACGCTGGAAATACAATTGGGATCATCCACCACCTATTTAAAAAGTGGAGATACACTTCTTACAACCCTTAGCGGAGGCGCTTTTGACGAAGCAATGAAACTCATCAATCCTGTATTATACGAAGTAAGAAATGCAGTGCAATCATTAGATTCGGTACTTACAAGCCTAACAGGCGTTTTTGATAAGCGTGCTAAAAGTAACATACAAAGTATATTGCAGAATTTGAATTTAGCTACCGCGTCTTTCGTAGTAACTTCAGCTTCGCTAAAAAAAATAATGGATACTCAAAACGGAGCTTTGACAAAATCTCTTGAAAATGTAAATAAGTTTACTTCAAACCTGAACACCAATAATGGAAAATTAGACAGCATCATGGAAAATACAAAAGTGTTTTCCAAAAATCTTTCAGAAATGGATTTGAAAAAAACGCTTGATACTTTAAACGTAGCTATCAACAATTTTAAAGAAGGAACCGAAAAATTAAATAGTAAAGAAGGATCCATAGGCTTGCTGCTCAATGATAAAACGCTGTACAATAACCTGGAAGCTACTTCCAATAAACTGAATATATTGCTGGATGATATAAGGGTTCATCCAAAAAGATATGTCAACTTTTCTGTTTTTGGAAAAAAGGATAAAGGTAATTACTTAAAAGCCTCCCTTGCTAATGACACCCTAAAAGCGGCTAACCAATAACATGTTCCAACCGGCAAAATATGGTTTCCTGATCTTTTTTTTAATGATGGGTCATTATTCTTATGCCCAGGTAACACCTCAGCCACAAGCTCCGGCAGATACAGTAAAGGTATTTCAAATTCTTCGTGGCCCCAGTATGCGCGCCATTAAAATTGATTCTGTGACAACCCTTCAAACCATTGCCGGGGGAGCTATTGTAAAACAGGGAAACACTTTGTTTAACAGCGACAGCGCTGTAGTAAATCCCACCGCTCATACCCTGGAGGCATTTGGAAACGTAGTAATAAACCAGGGAGACACAGTACACATATATTGCCAACATCTTATATATTTTGGCATAGAAAAAATGGCTTATTTCAAAAAAGATGTAAAGCTAAATAATAAAAGCGGGACGTTATTTACAGACAGCCTTGATTATAATCTCAAATCCGGCATAGGAAATTTTTACAATGGAGGAAAAGTAATAGAAGGCAAAACTACTATTACGAGCCTGGAAGGAACTTATTATGATGATACAAAAGATATTTATTTTAAAAACAATGTAAAACTGGATGAACCTCAAAAACGCATACGCGCTGACTCGCTTTTGTACAACATGCAAACACGCAAATCCAATTTTATAAGTAATACCAATATTAAAACTCCTGAAGTAGAAATAAACACCACACAGGGTACTTATGACCTCAATACAGGTAATGCTTTTTTCACAACCCGTACTACAGTGAAAGATAGCAGCGGCCGGCTTTATTCGGCTAATAATATGGCGCTTGAAAACATAACCGGCAATGCACAGCTTGAAGGGAATGCCGTCATCATTGATTCTGCGGGAGGCTACACAATCATTGCCAACCAGATCTTCATGAACAAAAAAAAGAATTCATTTCTTGCTACCCGAAAGCCAGTTTTGATAATAAAACAAAAATATGACAGCACCTACATTGCTGCTGATACTATTTTTTCCGGTTTTACCACTTTTGTAAAAAATGAAAACGATGTCTTACATAAAGACAGCGTTGTGAACTTTAATGCAAAAGAAAACAAAAAAGTTAAGGAGACCATTCTCAATGATTCAACCCCCGGAATTGCAGAAATATTACAAAATGAGATAGTGACTACTGCAGAAAAAAAATCCAATTTGAATGATACTTCAAAAATTAAAATAAAAAATAAATCGTCCAAACCGGATAATGAAAACATTCCGCCCCCTGAAAGAGATACGTTGCTTAAAGAGGTATTTCCCAAAGAACATAAAATAGATTCTTTGCAAAGAAAAGATTCTTTGCAAAAGAAAATGAATGTAGGTCAAATCATAGATTCATCAAAAATTATCAATCCGAAAATCAATGATAGCCTGGTTTCCATTAAAACACCAGGAAAGGATTCTGTAAATAGAACAGATACTTCCATAAGATATTTTCTTGCATTTCACTATGTAAAAATATATAACGATTCACTTCAGAGCATTTGCGACAGTATGTTTATTTCTTCCAAAGATTCTGTTTTCAGGCTATACTATAATCCCGTGGTGTGGAGCGGAAACACGCAAATAGCCGGTGATACCATATTTCTATATACAAAGGATAAACAACCCGAAAGGTTATACGTTTTTGAAAGCGGCTTGATAGTAAACAGAACTAAAGAAGGTTTTTTTAACCAGATGTCGGGCAAAACGATCAACGGTTATTTTGTAGATGGTAAAATTGATTACATGCGCGTAAAGGGCACGCAGGCAGAAAGTATTTATTATATGCAGGATGATGACAGCGCCTACATAGGAATGAACCGCGCCACAGGAGATGTGATAGATCTTTATTTTAAAAATCAGGAATTGAATAAAGTGATCTTTATTAACCAGATACAAGGCAAGATGTATCCCATGAATAAAATTCCGGAAGATCAAAAAAAGCTACGTATATTTAAATGGCTTGATAGTAAACGGCCCAAAAATAAGGCGGAGTTATTTGAATAGGTATTGGATTACTCCTCTTCTTGTGAAAGATGCGAACCATCTTCATCTGCAATTTTTAAGTCCGGGAAAAAAGATACGAACATTAAAGCAATACAACTAAGGATCAATAAATATAAGCCGTATTCTTTACGGGGGCAAATGGTGCGGTAACAGGAAGTGAACAAAATATAAGTTCTGATTAAATAGCCGAGATTGAGGGCTGCAATAAAAATAAGCGTTCGTTTAGCCCATATTTTATCAATAAAAATCAATATTACTGAGCATACTGCGAAAAAAACAAATACTTTTCCCGGCTTACCGTAAATTTCCTTCTCTGAAAAAAAACCGTTAAAGGATTGATGAAGGTCAGGATAATAAGCCCATGGAAGAAAGCAACTAATAATTAAGAGAAGGCTGGCTGCGAAGCCAATTTGTTTATAAAATTTCATAATTCAGGAAAGAAGTAAAATATTTTTTTTGGGCGTGCAATGATACTCCATTTTTTTTATCCAGAATTTAGTTGTTCAAAGTATGAAAGTTCCGCCGGTTTTTTTTGAAACTGTATTCAAAAAAATATTAGGGAGTAAAGCAGAATTTTTTATTCGTAATTATTTTTCTTTTTTTGTGGAATTACAGCCACCGTCAACCTGCTTACACAAAACAATTTCTCTTTATCATCATAGATTTTAATATCCCAAACATGCGTAGTCTTCCCTAAATGAAGCGGTTTTGCAATTGCCGTTACGGTTCCTTCGCTTACGCTTCGTAAATGATTGGCATTGATTTCAAGCCCTACGCAATAATATTTCTCCCTGTCAATTACTAATGCAGAAGCAACACTGCCAACGGTTTCAGCAAGTACGCACGAAGCGCCTCCATGTAAAAATCCATAAGGTTGGCGTGTCGTATTATTTACCGGCAAGGATGATTTTAAATAATCATCCCCTATTTCTACCCATTTTATTCCAAGATATTCAGTCATGGTGTTTTTACCAATGTGGTATAATTCATCCAGGTTAATATTTTTTTGAAACCAAATAGACATTCTAATTGTATTTGTTTAATTCGTAAAATTCGTATGCAAAATCCGTATTCAATAAATAGATTTTTTTACCACCTCAGGTAAAAACTGAGAAATATCTCCACGATTCCTGATTACATCTCTTATTAACGTGCTGGCAATAGAAGTAAATTTAGGAAGACAGGTTAAAAAAATAGTTTCAACATTATTTTTCAAACTCCTGTTCATATCGGCAATTGCTTTTTCGTATTCAAAATCATTTACATAACGAATACCTCTTAAAATAAAATTAGCCCCCACTTCTTTGCAGCAATCTACTGTTAATCCATCATAAGCGAGTACGCCGATCTTAGGTTCACTCTTATAAATTTTCTTGAGCCATTCCAGGCGCTGTTCTTCTGAAAACATAGGTACCTTACTGCTGTTTCTTCCTAATCCTACATACAATTTATCAAATAAAGGAAGCGCCCTGTCTATAATGTCGGTATGCCCAAGTGTAACGGGGTCAAAGGTTCCGGGAAATAAACATATTCTTTCCATAAAGAGCAGGTTTCTTTTGAATGAAGGATAAACTTAATTAAAATTTTGCTTATTGCTGAGTAAATATAACACAGCCATTCTTACCGCAACCCCATTTTCTACCTGCTGCAAAATAACGGATTGTTTGGAATCTGCCACATCGCTGTCTATTTCCACTCCCCTGTTTATCGGGCCGGGATGAAGAATTATAATCTCTTTATTTAAACTATCCAGTAATTTTTTACTTACGCCATAAGCAAGATTATATTCCCGTAAAGAAGAAAATAAAACCTGGTTTTGCCTTTCTAATTGTATGCGAAGTATATTTGCCACATCGCACCATTGCAATGCTTTTTTAAGATTATATTCTACCCGAATATCGAATGCCTGTTTTATATATTTCGGAATCAAAGTAGGCGGGCCGGCAACCATCACTTCGGCGCCTGCTTTTTTTAATAAATAAATATTGCTGAGCGCCACTCTCGAATGCATAATATCCCCCACAAGAACAATCTTTTTTCCTTCTAATTTCCCCAATTTTTCTTTTATGGAAAATGCATCCAGTAATGCCTGCGTCGGATGTTCATTAATTCCATCGCCGGCATTTACAATCGCAACAGGAATATGTTTGGCCAAAAAATGCGGCGCGCCGCTGGCACTATGTCTCATCACTACCATATCCACTTTCATGGAAAGAATATTATTCACGGTATCCAATAAAGTTTCTCCTTTGGAAACGGATGAACCGGAGGCAGAAAAATTGAGTGTATCAGCGCTTAATCTTTTTTCGGCAAGCTCAAAAGAGATCCTTGTGCGCGTAGAATTTTCGTAAAATAAATTCACGATTGTGGTATCGCGCAATGACGGTACTTTTTTTATGGGCCTCTGTAAAACCTCTTTAAATTGGGCGGCAGTAGAAAGAATTAATTCAATGTCTGAAAGTTGTAAATCTTTAATGCCGAGAAGATGTTTGGTGGATAGTTGCATTAAAGGTCAAAGCTAAATGAAAAAAATTAAATTGGGAAAATATACCTAATCTTTTTAAAGACGCTTTGAGGAAAATAGGAATCCCGGATATTTATTCGTTTGCTGTCAGGGATAAAAAATTCTTAGCTTCTTTCCAAAACAGAAGACCTTATGGGCTACGATATTTCTTAGCTGTTGATTTTTTGGTATGATGCACCGAACTTATGAAAATTTCTTTTTTTCTTTTGTAAATCCTATAAACAATCACATAAGGAAACTTTTTTAATAATGCTTCACGATATTTTGGATTTCCATTACTTCCAAAGGTTTCCAGGATGAGCTACAATTTCGCCAATTTTATTTTCTATTGCATCTAAAAATTCAAATCCCAGGCCTTGCTGCCTTTCTTCATACCATGCAAACCCTTCATTAAAATCAACCTGTACTTTCTCATGAAGCCAATGGACATATTTCATTTCTTGTTGCCTGTTTTTCTCCGATAATTTAAAATAGCGGCTTCTTTCATATCTTCAAAATGCAACAATTTGGCTGTTCCGTTTTCGTAAGATGCAGTACGGCTTTCCATTTCTTTTGCAAAGGATTTATCTTCCCAAATATTATCATATTCCTGCTGTGCCATTACTATGGTTTTCACAACACTTAGCACCGTTTCCTTTTGTGATGGGCTTAATAACGATAAATAACTGCCTATTTGCTTTTCAACTGTGGAAGTACTCATAGATAAACGTTTATACGAATTTAAGTTTTTTAAAGAGAATTATAAATGGTTTTTATCATAAAATTCTTATGAAAAATAACATTTAATAATGGAACCTGCATTGAATTATATGCAATCTATCGTCTTGTATTTTATAAACAAAGCGATGTTCATTATCAATTCTGCGAGACCATAGTCCTGATAAATTTTCTTTTAATGGCTCTGGCTTTCCGATACCATCATATTTATTCCTTTGGCAATCTTTGATTAACTCATTAATCCGTTTCAGTTTTGACCTATCATTTTTTTGCCAAAACAAATAATCTTCCCACGCATTTTGCTGCCATACAATTTCCATTAATCTTAAATTAGTGAATGTGTAGAAAATTTCCCTTTTCCCATTTCATTGATTGATTCCTGTAGCCTTTTTCTATTTTTTTCGGTACTTAATAAATACATAGTTTCTTTCAAAGAATTATATTCATTAAGAGAAATTACCACTACATTTTTTCCTTTACTTCGTGAAACGATAATCACTTCATCATCATTACTGACTTTGTCTAATGAGGACTTAAGGTCTTTTCGAAATTCAGTATAATTTAAAACTTCCATATTGTACTTATTAAAGTACAAATATAAGTACTTTTCTTACCATTAAAATATAAAATCCATTCTAATAATTGTCTTGCCACAATAATTAGAAAAAGTGAATAAAAATCCGTTTACTGTAAAAGATGATTACTGAAAATGAAAAATATCTATCAATACAAATTCACTTCTTCCTTATCCCACTCCACTTTTACTTTTTGAGAAATAATGGAATCAATGGATTTGCCGCAGTAATCTGGCTGGATAGGCAATTGGCGGCTGTACCTGCGGTTAATTAGAACACAGAGTTCTACTTTTTTTGACCGGCCAAAAGATAATAATGCATCTAAAGCAGCACGGATAGTTCTACCCGTATATAATACATCGTCTATAAGAATCACGTTTTTGTCTTCGATAGAAAAAGTAATATCAGTCTGGTTGGCTTCATGCAATTCGCTACGAACATCATCCCGGTAAAAAGTGATATCTAATTTTCCGTATGGAAAATTTTGCTCCGGCTTTATTTTTTTTAATTGTTTATAAATTTTATCTGCCAGAAAAATTCCACGAGGTTGCAAACCAATTAAAACTACAGATGAAAGGTCAGCATAATTCTCTATCACCTGGCAAGCCAGGCGCTCAATGGTAATTTGAAGTTGATGTTTATTGAGAATTGTAACCCCTGCCCCTAAAGGGGAATTATTGCTGCTCTCTAAAGAAGTATGGGAATTAAGCTCTTTCAAATTATTTTATATTATAGGTATCAGGTTTTAGGAAATACAGTAAACAAATAAACACCCGAGATTCTTATTTTATTTCCGTGTAATCTGTTTAATCCGTGGTTTCCTATTCCCCTTTAGGGGTTAAGGGTTCCTCTTTCATAAAAGAATAACGGTAATCCGTAGCCGGGACAAAAGTTTCTTTAATAGTTCTTGCGCTCAGCCAGCGATACATATTTAAAATACTTCCCGCTTTATCATTGGTACCGCTTCCTCTTGCGCCGCCAAATGGCTGCTGGCCTACTACTGCACCGGTTGGCTTATCATTTATATAAAAATTACCTGCGCTGTTGGTCAATTTTTTTGTAGCAAGTTCCACGGCACTCCTATCCTGCGCAATTACTGCACCCGTAAGTGCATAAGGCGAGGTAGTATCCACTAATTTTATGGCATCTTCAAATTTATTTTCATCATAAACATAAATGGTAAGTACCGGCCCAAAAAGCTCATCGCACATAGTTACATATTTAGGGTCTGTAGCTTCTATTACAGTTGGCTCAATAAAATAACCATTGGTTTTATCACATTTTCCGCCAACTAATATTTTTGCTCCTTTATCTTTTTTTGCCTGTTTGATGTAGGCTTCCAATTTATGAAAACTCTTTTCATCAATCACTGCATTTATAAAATTGGTAAAATCTTCTACAGTCCCCATCTTCATGGTTTTTATTTCTGCAATCAATTTTTTCTTTACCTGCTGCGCAATGTTGGATGGAATATAAGCGCGTGAAGCAGCAGAACATTTTTGTCCCTGGTATTCAAACGCACCACGGCAAAGCGCTGTGACCAACACATCCACATCGGCGCTCTTATGTGCCAGCACATAATCTTTACCACCGGTTTCTCCCACTATTCTTGGGTAAGATTTATAGATTTTTGTATTCTCGCCTATCAGTTTCCACATACTTTTAAATACGGCGGTACTTCCTGTAAAATGAATCCCATCAAAATCAGGATGATTAAAACATACATCTCCCAAAGTAGGACCATCTACAAAAACCAAATTAATAACTCCATCGGGCAAACCCGCTTCTTTCAAAATCCTCATAAACATTTGCGCGCTGTAAACCTGTGTGTTAGCGCACTTCCACACCACCACATTGCCACACATTGCAGGCGCAGTTGGAAGATTTCCCCCAATTGAGGTAAAATTAAATGGAGTGATAGCGAGCACGAACCCTTCAAGAGGACGATATTCCATCCTGTTATGAATGCCCGCGCTGCTTATAGGCTGTTGCTTATATATTTCGCTAAGAAAATGAACATTAAACCTTAAAAAATCTATCAGTTCACACACCGCATCTATCTCTGACTGGAAAGCATTTTTACTTTGTCCTAGCATGGTTGCAGCACACATTTCAGGACGGTATTTTGTAGCCAGCAGGTCAGCCGCTTTCAGAAAAATATTAGCGCGATTTTCCCAGTTCAGGTTTGCCCATTTATCTTTTGCTCTCAGGGCCGCATTAATAGCTTTTTTTACATGTGATGCATCTCCCTGGTGAAAATTTCCTAATAAATGACTTCTCTCATGAGGAGGTCTTATTTCTACTTTTTTGCCGGTACGCACTTCCTCACTTCCGATGTACATAGGCACATCAATTTTTTTACTTTTTAATTCCTTCAGGGCAATTTTTAAAAGTTCCTTTTCCCTGCTTCCGGGGGCATAACTAAATACTGGCTCATTTGCGGGCAAAGGATAATAAAAGCTTCCAATATTCATAACTGGGAAATTTTTATCCCGCATTTATTCGGGATAGTTAACAGATAAAATAGGAAGCCTGAATCAATCAGGCTCCAAAATTATTTTTTCAAATACATTACTTCCTTTACCAGGTTCACTGTCCTTGGAACATCGGGTAAATATTGCGCAACAAGGTTTGGCGCGTAATGCATTGGAGCATCCAAAGATGTGATTCTACGAACAGGCGCATCCAAATAATCAAAAGCTTCCTTCTGAATGCGGTAGGCAATTTCAGAAGAAATGGAAGCAAACGGCCATTGCTCTTCCACAATCACGAGCCTGTTTGTCTTTTTAACAGATTCAAGAATTGTGTGCCAATCCAAAGGACGAATAGTTCTTAAATCAATCACTTCTGCGCTTATGTTTTCTTTTGCCAGTTCATCAGCCGCACCAAGTGCCACTTTCATCATTTTATTAAAAGAAACTATCGTTACATCTTTTCCTTCACGTGCTACATTTGCTTTGCCAATCGGAATCAGATATTCTCCTTCAGGAATCATCCCTTTATCACCATACATTACTTCGCTTTCCATAAATATGATGGGGTCGTTATCACGAATAGCGCTTTTCAATAATCCTTTCGCATCGTATGGATTACTTACAGAAATCACTTTCAATCCGGGAATATTAGCGTACATCGCTTCATAGGCGGTGGAATGCTGAGCGCCTAACTGGCCAGCACTCCCGTTTGGCCCGCGAAATACTATCGGGCAACCAACTTGTCCACCACTCATAGCCAGCATTTTGGATGCTGTATTTAATATCTGGTCAAGCGCAAGATTAGCAAAGTTCCAGGTCATGTATTCTACAATGGGTCGAAGGCCATTTTGCGCGGCGCCAACAGCTACCCCCGTAAATCCAAGCTCAGAAATCGGTGTATCAATTATCCTTTTTTCACCAAATTCTTCCAGCATGCCCTGGCTTACCTTATAGGCACCCTGGTACTCTGCTACTTCTTCTCCCATCAAAAACACCTTTTCATCACGCCTCATTTCTTCCTGCATTGCTTCCCGCAATGCTTCTCTGAATGCAACTTCTTTCATCAGTAAATTTTATTTTTAATTACTTTTATAATCATTCAAAATCCGTTTTCAAAAATGAGATGCAAAATTATCGGTTAAAGGGCAAATAATCAAAACTGTTTGTTGGAGATCAGCTGTCAGCTATCAGCTATGAGCAGTGAGCTATCACCCTTCTAATTTTAGTAAAACAACAAATATGCGAGATTCCTATTCATTACTATACTATTAAACCAATTAACTAAAATAATAAATCACTTTGCCTATTTCAACAACTCTTTCAACTTCTCAGTTAATTTGTCTCCAAAAACATTCTTAGCCACAATCACTCCATTTTTATCAACCAATACATTAGAAGGAATTGCTTTGATTCCATACTGGTCTGATGTCGCATTTTTCCAACCTAGTAAATCGGAAACCTGGTTCCAGTCGAGGTGATCATCAGCAATGGCTTTTTTCCACCTGTCTTTTTTGGTGTCGTAAGACACACCAAAAACAGTAAACCCTTTATCTTTAAATTGATTGTAAGCCACTACCACATTGGGATTCTCACGGCGGCAAGGGCCGCACCAACTTGCCCAGAAATCTATCAGAACATATTTTCCTTTTAAAGATGACAAACTCAATTGAGTACTATCAGGAGTAAATTGTGTAATATCAGGTGCCCGTTTTCCTATCGCCACTTTAGCATAAGTATCAATCATTTTTTTGATCTCCGTGCCCTTTGAAGAATTTTTTATTTTTGGATCCAATTCATTGTATAATGGTTCCAAATCGCTGGCCTCGGCATAATAACTATAATTCTCTACGATAGCCATTGCTGCGCGCATAGATTTAGGATAATCTCTTACAAATGCCGCCGTTACTTTTCTTTTTGCAGCCAATATTTCAATGTCCACATTATCGAGGCTATCCATCACTTTTGTGTTCTTATCTTTATATGCCTGCTCGTAAATTTTACTATCGGCATCTTCCCACTGGGTAATCGTTTTCATTCTTTCCTTCAATAATTTATCATCTGCATTTATGGGAGAACCCTTTACACTCAATAATCGCAAAGAGTCACCCCTTCCTGAGATTTCCATAGTAACGGGTTCTACATAAAAAGTAAAATAATCATTGGGCCTGTCGGACATAGTAAGTGAAGCAAAATAAGGAGAGGAAACAAACCCTGTAAATTGAAATTTGCCATTTTTTATAACTGTAGAATCCTTAAAAGTCTCGCCTTGTTTATAAATATTTAAAAAGATAGTTCCGCTTTTAATTTTTTCGAGATTCCCGTTTATAACATAAGATGAATCCTGCGCTTCAGATGAATAACTTAAAAATAAAATAACTGAAATAAATAAAATAAATCTTTTCATAAATATGTTTTGCTTCAAAGATATGTTTTTTGAGAAAAAAGGTTTTACCGCTTAAAGAAAGTTTGATGCCAGGAGTTTCAAAAAAATAAAACAAAAATCTCTGATATTTGTTTATTTACTGCATTTAATCCGTGCAGATCCTCTTAATTTTATTTAATGAAAAAATTTGAACCTTTCATAAAAAAAATCCACAGCGAATTCCCGGATTATATTATTTCTTCTATAAAAAAAACAGGAGAAGGCGATAACAGCAAAGCATTTATCATAAACGAAGAATATATATTCAGGTTCCCAAAAAGTAAAGATGCAAAAACACAAATGAGAAAAGAAATAGCTGTGTTGCCAAAAATAAAACCGCTTCTGAATATTTCCATTCCCATATTTGAATTCATCTCTTTTGAAACAAATTTTGCAGGTCATAAAATAATTCCCGGAGTGCCGTTAACTTTTAAGATTTATAATTCATTACATAAAAAAAACCAGGGATTAATTCAACAATCGCTGGCCAATTTTCTTTCACAATTACATCATATTGATTTATCCAAATTCAAGGATTGTCATTTAGAAACAATGGATCCCAAAGAAGAATATTGGGATAATTTTAGGAAGGCGCAAAAATTAATCTATCCGCATATTTCAAAAAATAAAAGAAATATCATTACCAAAATATTTACTGAATATCTCAGCAATCAAAATAATTTTAATTACACTCCTGCTCTTATTCATAACGATTTCAGTAAAGACCACATTTTATTTGATACAGCAAAACAACAAATAATGGGAATTATTGATTTCGGTGATATGGCATTAGGTGATCCCGATTACGATTTTATGTATTTGCTCGATGAATTTGGAGAAGAATTTTTAAAAAAAGTATTTAAAATATATCATCCAAAAAATAAAAAAGAGGTAATGAAAAAGCTGTGTTTTTTTTCCCTTACCAATAAATTGCAAATTATCCTTGTGTACAAAGATGACAAAGATTCAATTGATTTAGAAAATGCTTATAAAAATTTAGAAATATGGTTTAAAAAATTTGTTTCTAAAAAATAAAACAGCAATAGTTGTACAATTTTATCTTATTCATTTACAAAAAGTACAATTGGAAGCCAAAATAAAAAACTATCCCTATTTTTAGCGCTTTCTTAAAATTTAAAAATTCATCATGAGAATCAAGTTGCCTATTTTTAATCTGTTTATATTATTCGCATTTCTTTTTTCAGAAAATTTATATGCCCAAAATATTCCGGTAAAGCAGGTGCAGCTTAGTCAATTTGATCTGCAATCATCTTCCATCATTCCCGAATCAGGGGAAATACTTTCCAATACTTCTTATCATTCCAACGTGTATTGGTTCCCCGTGAAAGTACCATGTACAGTTCTTACAGGTTTAGTTGCCAATAAAGTGTACCCCGATCCCTACATCGGAATGAACAATATGCTGATCCCTGATGCATCCGATTCATTCAATCATCAATACCATCTGGAACAATATAGTTATCTTCCCAACGATCCCAATCCATGGAAAAAACCTTATTGGTACCACACTACTTTCACAGTTCCGAAGAGCGATAACGGGAAACATTTTCAATTAATTTTTAAAGGAATTAATTACCGCGCCGAAGTGTGGGTAAATGGAAATCGAATTGCCGATTCGTCTGAAATGGCTGGCATGTTTGCACAATATTCTCTCGATGTAAGCAAAGTAATTATGGCAGGAAATACTAATGTGCTTGCAGTAAAGATTTATCCGCTGGATTATCCCGGATTGCCTTCTACTCCTCAATTAAAAGCCCTGGGAGATTTCTTTGCAAATGGCGGTCCCACGGGAGATATAGGCAAAAATGTAACGATGCTTTGTTCTGTAGGATGGGATTGGATGCCTGCAGTCCGGGATAGAAATATGGGAATCTGGCAACCGGTTTATTTGCGTACATCAGGGCAGGTGGTAATACAAAATCCACAAATAAAAACTGATTTACCCAACCTTCCAGATACGAATGTTGCCCGGCTTTCACTTCATCTTTCTTTGAATAATTTTAGTGACGTTACACAAAACGGGAAATTAAAAATCATTATCAGTCCTGAAAATTTCAGCGGCCAATCTTTCAGTGTTGAGCAACAGGTTTCTACCAATGCAAATAGTTCTACTGATGTCAATTTAAACACCGCCAATATAAAACAATTCATCATTCATCAACCGCATTTATGGTGGCCAAACGGTTATGGTGAGCCGAATTTATACCGCATCCGTTTGCAATATGAAAAGAATAACCAGGTTTGGGACGATACTTCTTTTGTATTCGGCATCCGTATGGTTAGTTCTAAAATCGTAATGGTAAACGGATGGGCGCGCAGGGACTTTTATGTAAATGGAAGAAGAGTTCACCTGAACGGTGGCGCCTGGGTTCCTGATATGATGCTGAACAGGGATTCGTTGCGATATGATTATGAATTGCATTTGTGCAAAAATTCCAACATCAACTTAGTCCGCATCTGGGGCGGCGGTATAGCGCCACCGGATATTTTCTTTGAAATGGCTGATAAATATGGTTTGATGATATGGCAGGATTTCTGGATCACCGGCGATACACAAGGTGAGTTCAAAGGTCCAGCCAACTGGCCTTTGGAAGGAAATGTATTTATCAAAAATATGGTAAGCACTATATTCAGAATAAGAAATCATCCGAGCCTTTTGGTATGGACCGGAGGCAATGAAGGACACGCAAGAAAAGAATTGTATGATGCGATGCGAAATGATATTGCCACACTTGATGGAACAAGGCCGTTCATTCCAAGTTCTTCAGGATATGCAAAATTACCTGCGGGCTGGAAAGGTTCATGGCCGGATGACGGGCCTTCGGGCGTGTATAGCGGTGGCCCTTATTCATGGCAGGATGCAGCACATTATTATCAATTAGCAGATGAAGGAAAAGATTGGGTTTTCAAAGATGAAACCGGAATTCCCTCCCAGCCTCCTTATGAAACTTTACCGGATATCATTAACAATCTTGTTCCGGATTCTACTTTACCATTTCCACTAAATAATACCTGGGGATACCACGATGCCTGCGTAGGAAACGGGCATTACGATACCTATTACAACGCAATGGTTGAAAGGTACGGAGCACCGGTAAGCATGAAAGATTTTTCGAATAAAATGCAATTGGTAAATGCGAATGGCTATCGCGGAATTTTCGAAGCAGCAGGTCACAAACTGAATGAAACCGGCGGTGTGATGTTATGGAAATTGAATGCAGCCTTACCGAGTGTCATCTGGCAGGTTTACGATTGGTTTCTGAATCCTAACGCAGGATATTATTTTATGCAAAGAGCCTGCGAGCCTGTACACATCCAATTAAATCTTGATGATTCTGTGGTAGCTGTTATTAACCGCACTTATAAAGCACAACAAGATCTCAATGCAGATATAAAAGTATTTGACATCAACAGTAAACTATTATTCAGTCAAAATAAAAGTATCAATTTAAAAGCAACTGATGTAGAAGAATCATTGTCATCGGCAAATATTTTGTCAAAAGAACAAGGAATTTCTTTTGTGGTTCTGAATCTAAAAAATTCATTAGGAAAAAGCATTTCACATAATGTATATTGGTTTGCTCCCGATCATAATTTTAAGGCATTAAAAGAGATGCCTGCGGCTAATCTGGAAGTAAAAATATTAAAAACAGAAAAGGAGAAAAACGAAACCCGTTGGTCTTTTCAATTCACGAATACAACCGGCCATATTGCATTTTTTATTAACCCGCAAATCACCAAAAAAGGTAAAGAAATATTCCCGTCATTTTGGTCAGAAAATTATTTTTCTTTGTCGCCTCATGAATCCACTATCGTAAATGTAAGCATTCCCAATGCTGAAATAAAAGAGAGCAATCCTCAATTGACACTAAGTAGCTGGAATGTTGAAAAAGAGGTTATTTCTTTAGAAAAAGAGAAATAACTATTTTAGTTTTAACAGGTATAGCTAATTATTCATTTTGAAACTGAAAAGTTACCAAAACAGAAAAGTATTATAAATATTCCATAATTATGTTAAATGGCTTCTTATATTTAATAAAAATTCTAAGATTTGCAGGCTAAAAAAGTAAATAAATCAAAATGACAAAAAAAAGTAAATGGATTTTCATGGGAATGGCTATGATGATTTCGTTGCCATTTTACAGTATTGCACAGAATGATTCCACGGGTACAGATTCAGTAAAAGTAGCTCCCAACGATTGGTTTGAACTCGACAGAGCTACCACAGGATATTATGGAATAAGCCTTGACAAAGCTTATGATTTTTTAAAAGGAAGGCAAAGTAAAACTATTGTTGTAGCAGTTATAGATAGTGGAGTTGATACACTACAGGAAGATCTTAAATCAATACTTTGGCACAACCCCGGAGAAATACCACACAATGGAACTGATGATGACCATAATGGTTATGTAGATGACGTTTACGGATGGAATTTTATAGGTGGCAAAGATGGACGCAATCTTCACCAGGATTCAGAGGAAGCAGCAAGGTTATATTGGAAATTAAAAAGTAAATATGACAGCACTAATGTTGACACTGCAACAATGGACGCAGGACAGAAAGCTGAATATGCAACTTACCTTAGGGCTAAAAATGTTGTTACTCAAGGAATCAATCCCGCCGAAATGATGCAGATGAAAAGAATTTTACCCATCATGGAGAAGGGAGATTCTATCATTGGTAAAGATCTCGGAAAAACAGAATTTACCTGTAAAGATGTAAAGGATTATACCTCTGATGACATTAATGCAAAAATGGCTGCAGCCATCTATTTGAATATTGGTAAAATGAATGACAATTATGACCTTACAAACACAGATATTTTAAACGATTTACGTGGACAGATTCGTAAAGGCGATGCTGCTACCACGCCTCCGGAAGATTTTAGAGATGAAATTGTAAAAGATAATCCAAACGATATCAATGATCGTTATTATGGAAATAATGATGTAATGGCGGGTACTCCTTCGCATGGTACACACTGTTCAGGTATCATTGCCGCTGTTAGAAATAATGGCATTGGAATGAATGGCGTAGCAGATAATGTAAGGATCATGATGGTACGTGCCGTGCCTGATGGAGATGAACATGATAAAGATATCGCCAACGCAATCCGTTATGCCGTTGATAATGGCGCTGAAGTGATCAGTATGAGTTTTGGCAAAGGATTTTCACCTCAAAAAGCCTGGGTGGACGATGCAGTAAAATATGCTCAAAGTAAAGGAGTATTGTTAGTTCACGCTGCAGGAAATGATGCTAAGGATATTGATTCCGTTGAGAATTTCCCTAATCCGGTATATCTTGATAAGTCGGGAGTAGCTTCTAATTTCATAACAGTAGGCGCAAGTGGCGATCCTACTAATGGTGGTTTTACTGCAAGTTTCAGTAACTACGGCAAAAAATCAGTTGATCTATTTTCACCGGGCGTTAATATTTATTCCACCCTACCGGATAATAAATTTGGCGATTATTCAGGAACCAGTATGGCCACACCGGTTGTAGCAGGTGTAGCTGCTTTGGTGCTTGAATATTTTCCCGATCTGAGTGTTGAACAACTAAAATATGTAATTGACAATTCTGTGCAGCCCATCACAGAAAAAGTAAAAATGCCGGGAACAGATGATATGGTTAGTCTTTCGGATCTTTGCATTTCCGGCGGAGAAGTGAACGCTTACAATGCCGTGAAACTTGCTGCTACACTCAAAGGCGAAAGAACTAAATCAGATAACAATTCCGGGGAAAAAGATAAAAAAGAGAAAAAACACAAAAGGCATAAAAGAGGAGAATAAGACTATAATAATTTCATTCAAAAAAACCGGCAGAATAAAATTTGCCGGGTTTTTTTCGCAGTAAACACCCACCTGAACGAGCCATTCGGGAGAGACCTTCCAGGTTTTAAAAACCTGGAAGGTCTTATACCACTTCAGTAAGCCAACAAATAGCGAAGATTCCTGCTTTCAACAATAAAGCAATACAACAATTCTAATCCCTCCGATTTTTAATAGTAGTACTTTTGTAGAATAACTTTTTTTATTAATCGAAAGAAATATGGAAAATCAAAAAACCAATTTGGGAATCTACCCTCCTTATTTTTATACCTATATAAAATTGGTAGAGAACGAAGATTTGAAAACTGTTTTAAAGAACCAGGTAACCGAATACGGGCAGTTTTTAAATTCAATTCCCGAAGAAAAACGTCTTTATAAATATGCAGAAAGAAAATGGAGTATTAAAGAAGCGCTTCAGCATATCATTGATGCAGAAAGGGTTTTCGCTTATCGTGCCATGGCATTTTCAAGAAAAGATGTACACGCTCTTCCTTCATTTGACGATAAGGGTTATGCAGCTAATTCCAATGCTGATAACAGGAAATGGGAAGACCTGGTTGAAGAATTTACAACCTTGAGAAAATCTACCGAATATCTTTTCAATAGTTTTTCACAGGAACAAATGGATAATGTAGGGATAGCAAGTGATCATGAAATGAATGTGAAGGCTTTGGGTTACATTATTGCCGGCCATGCAAAACATCATATCAATATCATCCGGGAAAGATATCTTTCCAATTAAATTTTGATAAAAAATTCGTTCAATTAAATTATCTGGTTTGAAAATATTTTCTGCTTCGCAAATAAAGGAATGGGATTCATACACCATTCAGAATGAGCCTGTCAAATCCATTGATTTGATGGAACGGGCTGCTGTAGCTTGTTCCAACTGGTTAATTCAACATTGTAATAAAAATATTTCTTTCAAATTATTTTGTGGTAGTGGAAATAATGGTGGAGACGGGCTTGCAATCGCCAGGCATCTTTCTGAAAAAAAATATACCGTTTCTGTTTTTATTATAAAAAAAAATAAACCCGGGACTTCTGACTTTGAAAATAATTTAAAAAGGCTAAAAAAAGCTTCTGTCGCACTTGTTTTTTTAGAAAACGAAAAACAGCTCCCAACATTTTCTAAAGGCGATGTGGTAATTGATGCTTTATTTGGAACGGGATTAAACAAAAAGCCAACAGGCCTGTTTTCTGCATTGATAAAATATATCAATAACAATGCGAAAGATGTCATATCCATTGATGTTCCCAGTGGTTTATACATTGAAAAAAGTTCTGTAGAAAATCCCGTAGTCAGGGCTGATTACACACTTACTTTTCAAAATCAGAAGCTTGCATTTTTGATGGCAGAAAATGAATCTTATATTGGGAAAGTTATTTTGCTGAATATAAGGCTTTCGAAAGAATATGAAGAAAAAGAATCATCGCAATTTGAACTGGTTGATAAAAATCTGATCGGGAAAATATATATTCCCCGAAAGGCATTTGCCAATAAAGGAAATTACGGATATGCGTGCCTGTTAGCTGGGAGCTATGGAATGATGGGAGCAGCCGTTCTTAGTTCGAAAGCCTGTTTGCGAAGCGGGGTCGGAAAACTTACCTGTTATATATGCGAAGCAGGATACAATATTTTGCAAACTTCTGTACCCGAAGCAATGTGTAAAGTTTCGGGAGATAAATTTATTAACACTGAAGAGGATTTTAAGAATTTTGATGTGGTTGGAATTGGCCCCGGAATTGGCAAGTATCATAATCACAAGTATTTGCTGAAAAATTTATTCAAAAGTTTTAAAGGTCCTGTAGTCATTGATGCAGATGCATTAAATGTATTAAGTGAAAACAAATTTTTATATAAATCAATTCCTGCTAATAGTATTATCACCCCTCACCCAAAAGAATTTGAAAGATTATTCGGAAAATCTGATTCAGATTTTGACAGGATAAATCTTGCATTATCAAAAGCAAAAGAGTTACATATTTTTATTGTTTTAAAAGGCCATTATACTTTTATTGCTATGCCCAATGGAAATGCCTGCCTGGATGGCGCAGTCAGACAGGGATATTTTAATTCTACAGGCAATGCGGGTATGGCGACAGCCGGGGCAGGAGATGTACTTACAGGGATTATTACCGGTTTGCTTGCTCAAAAATATCCGCAATTGAATGCCTGTATTCTTGGCGTGTATCTTCATGGCCTTGCAGGAGATATCGCTGCTAAAAACAATTCAGAAGAAGCATTAATAGCAGGTGATATTATTGAAAATATGGGAAATGCTTTTAAGGAGATTTTATCAAAAAATATAACTTCTGCCAATTATGAAAATATCGAAGACTTCCCCATTTCAGATTGGGTTTCCCTGGTTTCTGAAGGAGAAGCAGGCTATCATACAAAAGTAAAAAGGACAAGAAAAGAAAATAAAGACGAATTCTTTAAATCTAAGAAATGAGGATATTTCCTGGTGCCTATATTTTAGCTTCTGTAGTAAATAAAGAATATCCTTTATTTACTTATTCTTCCAGTATAATCGTGTTACTGATCAATCTAAATTCATTTTATAAACATCACCGGTTTGTTCTCCAATTACATTTATTCTGAACACCAGTTCTATTTGGTTTGTAATTTTCACTACTAAAAGAATAATCTATCTTCATTAGAAAAGATATGTTCCATATTTGAATCCATATTGTAACTTAGCCCTTCAATTTTATTTTCATCAATTAATTCATGATCTGTAATGAAAAGAATAAATATTCTTGTTGTATCTTATTTTGTTGCCGGGCTTATCCTGTCACAAGCCGCTTTTGCAGGCGCTCCTTTTCCGAAGGAATCTCCCGGCACAGTTACAGCCTCTGCAAGGAGAGCTAATTTTGACGAAGGCTGGCGTTTTCATTTAGGAGATGTATCTGAAGCAAAAGAAAATAGTTATATAGATAATTCATGGAGGCAGTTGAACCTTCCACATGACTGGAGTATTGAAGGGACTTTCAATAAAGATAATCCTGCAGGAGTGGGCGGCGGCGCGTTGCCCGGAGGCATTGGCTGGTACAGGAAAACATTCACGTTACCTGAAAAAGATAGAGATAAATTATTGTTTATTGATTTTGACGGCGTGTATATGAACAGTACTGTATGGATCAACGGACATTATCTTGGCAACAGGCCTTATGGTTACAGTTCATTCCGTTATGAAATGACCCCTTATTTGTATTATGGTAATAAACCGAATGTTATTTCTGTGCGCGTTGACAATTCTAAACAACCCAATTCACGCTGGTATTCAGGATCCGGTATTTACAGAAATGTATGGTTAGTTACAACCAATAAAATACATGTGGATCATTGGGGCACTTTTGTAACTACACCGGAAGTAAATAATAACAAGGCATCAATATCCATAAAAACTATGGTGAATAATTCGTTAGCTTCTGAGAAGAAGGTTACTTTAACCACAATACTATTCGACAACTTTGGAAAAGAAGTAGCAAAAGCAACGACCTCTGAAATAATTCCGGCAAAAACTGTAAAAACTTTTTCACAGGATTTGAAAGTGGATCACCCGGAACTGTGGTCAACTGATCATCCGGTTTTGTATAAAGCCACTTCGGAAGTTCAATGTGATGGAAAAAAATGTGATAGTTATGATACTCATTTCGGAATCCGTTATTTTAATTTTGATAGCAAAGAAGGCTTTTTCTTAAATGGAAAACATTTGAAAATAAAAGGTGTTTGCGATCATCATGATCTCGGTTGCCTTGGCTCTGCAGTTAATACAAGAGCATTACAGCGCCAATTGCAAATGCTAAAAGACATGGGCTGTAACGCGATCCGTACTTCGCATAACCCGCCCACGCCGGAACTATTACAGTTGGCTGATGAAATGGGTATCCTCATTATGGATGAAGCGTTTGATTGTTGGAAGCAAGGAAAAAATCCTTATGATTATCATTTGTATTGGGATGAGTGGCATCAAAAAGATCTTTCTGATTTCATCCGTCGCGATCGGAATCATCCAAGTGTCATTATCTGGAGTATCGGCAATGAAATACCGGATCAATGGGATAGTGCCGGAGGACATATCGCTCGTGAACTGGCAGGCATTGTGCGTTCCCTGGATACCACGCGTCCAATCACTTCAGCCATGAATGACCCCGAAGCAAAAAATAATTCGTTATCTCATTCAGGAGCCATGAATCTAATTGGCCATAATTACGCAGTTGATCATTACGATGATTTTTTTAAATATTTCCCTGGTGGTAAATTTCTGGCAACTGAGACCACCTCTGCATTGGAGTCGCGCGGAGAATATGATATGCCTTCTGATAGTATCCGTATTTGGCCACGCGAAGGCGTTACAATGAATGCTGATTTTACCTGTTCTGCTTACGATAACTGCAGAGTGCCCTGGGGAGCAACTCATGAAAAAGTGCTGAAAGCGGTGATGAAAGATAATTTCGTGTCGGGTATGTTTGTTTGGACAGGGTTTGATTATCTTGGAGAACCTACGCCTTATGGGTGGCCTGCACGATCTTCTTATTTCGGTATTATTGATTTGGCAGGTTTCCCGAAAGATGCTTATTATTTATATAAAAGTGTGTGGACAGATAAGCCCGTGCTGCACATCTTTCCTTCGTGGAACTGGGAAAAAGGTGATACCGTAGATGTGTGGGCATATTATAATAATGCAGATGAAGTAGAATTATTTTTAAATGGTAAATCAATTGGTACACGTAGCAAAAAAGATGATGAAATGCATGTAATGTGGAGAGTGCCTTACGAACCAGGAACATTGAAAGCAGTATCGAAAAAGAATGGAGAAATTGTTTTAACACGGGAGATATATACTGCAGGACCTGCTGCTAAGATCATCATAGAGCCTGATCGCAAACAAATTCATGCGGATGGAAAAGATTTGTCATTCGTAACCATAAAAATTGTAGATGCAGAAGGGAATCTTATCCCTCATGCAGATAATTTAGTCAATTTCAAAGTCAGTGGCCCCGGACTTTTAGCCGGCGTGGATAATGGCAATGAAACAGATCATGAGCCTTTCAAAGCCGATTATCGTAAGGCATTTAATGGACTTTGCCTGGCAGTGATACAGTCCAAAGGATCGAACGGAAAGATCACTTTAACTGCCACATCAAATGGATTAAAGGACGCTACAACAGTTATTGAAGCAGGGAAATAAAAATCATAAACTTTTGGAAAGTTTATTTTGAGAGGTTGCTATAAATGCAGGATTAATAACTTTCCAAAAGTTAAATAATTCTCTCTTTCTATTTCCAATGATTAAAGTGTAAATAGAAATGTTGAAGATAAAAAAATTGTTTAAAAAAAAGTAAAATGAGACTTTACATTTTAAAAAACAGTAATTTTAGAAAAAGATATTACTGATGGATGCCGTAATTGAAAATAAAAATAAATTATCTAACCTTCAATTAGAGTTGCTAAAAAGCCTGAAATATATGGCTTCTGAAAAGCAGATAAAAGAAGTTAAATCATTACTTCGTTTTTATTTTGCCCACCAATTAGATTTAAGTATAGACAAAGTAGAAACCGAAGAAGGGTTTACTGCTGAAACTTACGAAAGCTGGTTGAAAAATTCCTCTAAGAATACTTAGATATGAAAGTAGTTATTGACACTAACTGTCTATTAAGCTGCATTGGTAAAAAATCCCTTTACAGAAATGTGTTTGATGCGTTTCTTCAAAAAAGATTTACGCTTATCGTAAACAATGAAATTCAATTAGAATATGAAGAACAGTTTGATCGTTTTTGGGGTTATGAGGTAACAGATAATTTGTTGGGACTGTTTGAAACGTCTGATAATTTTGAACGAATCCAAATTTCGTTTAGATTTGATTTAGTCGAAAAAGACAAAGATGATAATAAATTTGTTGATACTTACATAGCCGCTAACGCTGATTTCCTGGTTTCAAATGATTCTTCAATAACACGATTAAAAAATAATATTTTTCCACCTTTAACTATTCTGACTTTGAAGGAATTCAGCGAATTTCTAAAAGAAAAATTCCAGAAATAAAATCAAATTGATTCCATCCTTACTTTTTCCAATTCAATAACCTTTCCTGTTTTTTCAATCACTCCTATAAAAGGATCTTCATTCTCCGTTTCATTTTCAGGATAAAATTTTGGGCATATCGGAGAATGTTTTGCAACAAGATGTGTAATGGCGCGAATATCGCTCCAGTGTTTTTCAGGAAAATTTGAAAGCCAAATCGCCAGATCAATATCACTATTTTCGTGAATTTTTCCATTCGCATAAGAACCAAAAAGAATGGCTTTCGTTACTTTAAAGCCATTACTTTCCAGTTCAGATAAAAAAGCGCTTATTTTTTCATTTAAAGTTTTTCGAGTAAACAGCATAATTAAAATTACAGAAAGGTTGTGACTCACATTTTCAAATCTTCACATTTACTAATCAAACACTCACATTAAACTCTCTCAGTGCTTCATTCAAACTTGTTTTTTTATTAGTACTTTCTTTTCGTTTTCCGATGATCAAAGCGCAGCTTACGTTGTATTCGCCAGCAGGAAATTTCTTCATATAACTTCCGGGGATAACCACACTGCCGGGTGGAATAACACCTTTGGTTTCTATCGGCTCTTTTCCGCTAACATCAATTATTTTAGTAGATTGGGTAAGTACTACATTAGCGCCCAGCACCGCCTCTTTTTCTACTCTTACGCCTTCTACTACAATGCAACGGCTACCAATAAAGCAACCATCTTCAATAATTACCGGGCTTGCCTGCAAAGGTTCTAACACACCGCCAATACCAACGCCACCACTGAGATGTACGTGTTTGCCTATTTGCGCACAACTGCCCACAGTTGTCCAGGTATCCACCATTGTTCCTTCATCTACATAAGCGCCGATATTTACATAACTCGGCATCAATACTACATTTCGCGCAAGATAGCTACCATAACGCGCGACCGCATGCGGAACGGCGCGAACTCCAAGTTCTTTATAATTTTTTTTCAATTTCATTTTATCATAAAACTCAAACGGCGGCAACGAGTAAGTTTCCATTTTCTGAATTCCAAAATATAAAAGTATCGCCTGTTTCACCCATTCATTCACTTTCCAGGTATTGACGGTTTTTCCGAGTACCGGTTCGGCGGTTCTTAATTTGCCTTTGTCCACTTCTTCAATCACATTCCTGACAGCATCACTATATGTGTCATTCTTTAGCAGTTCACGGTTATCCCAAACTTCTTTGATCATTGTTTCTAAGCTCATCGTCTTTTTATTTTTTTGCAAATATAAATAGCAACAATGAAAGGGCTGTCTAAATAAAAATCCTTCCTTTTTGTTTGTTTACTGAAGCATTCCGGTAAAGTTGGTTTACTTTTGGATATTTTATTATTCCCGATACAGAACTGATCAACCAATAAGTAAAATGAAAATAAGTGGATTTACATTTACTAAAAATGCAACCAAACTTTATTACCCGGTTAAGGCATCTATAGAATGCCTGCTTCCACTGGTAGATGAATTTATTGTGGTACTTGGAGATTGCGATGAAGACGATAATACCGAACAGGAAATTTTGAATATAGGATCCGAAAAAATAAAAATTATTCATACAGTATGGGATTTGGAAAAGTATCCAAATGGTACTGAATATGCACATCAAACGGATATTGCAAAAGCAGCATGCACGGGCGACTGGCTTTTTTATATACAAAGCGATGAAGTAGTTCACGAAAAATATTTACCGGTAATAAAAGAGAATTGCGAACGGTACCTTAACGATAAGACAGTGGATGGATTTCTTTTTAAATTCCGGCACTTCTGGGGTGATTATGATCATTTCCTGGTATCTCATGCCTGGTATCCGCGTGAGATAAGGATAATCAGGAACGATGCCGAAATCCATTCATGGCGGGATGCGCAATCATTCAGAAGAATTCCACACTTTGATGAATCTGATTATAATAAATCCGAGGGAACTTTTAAATTGAATGTGGTAGAAATAGCCGCCTATATTTTTCATTATGGTTTTGTAAGGCCTCCGTCCATCATGCAGAAAAAAAGAAAAGATCACAGCACTCACTACAGTAGTGAGGCTTCTACAGAACAGGCATTTAAAAACGAGGAAAGCACCTTTAATTATGGCGATTTAAGTAAGTTGAAAATTTACAAACAATCACATCCATTAGTGATGGAGGCATTTATTGATCAGTTTAACTGGAAAGATCAACTCCATTATAAAGCAGCGCCTATCACAAGAAAATTACACAGACACGAAAAACTCAAATACCGTCTGCTGACTTTATTTGAACAAACATTTTTAAACGGCAGATTACTTTTTGGATTTAAAAATTACCGGCTAATAAAACGGAACTGATTCTTTCATAAAAAAATATTGAAACACCAGCATTTCAAATTTGATTCAACTACGAAACGAGAATGATTAATAACACGAAATTCTATTCTAAAAAAAGGCCTGTAAATAAAGATGCTCTTTTCAGTATTCTAATCCCTACCTGGAATAATCTTGAATACCTCAAACTCTGTGTATACAGCATCAAGAAAAACTCACATTTTTCGCATGAAATTATAATTCATGTGAACGAGGGATCTGACGGAACTGTTGCGTGGCTTGAGGAGCAACAGGATTTATCCTATACATTTAGTTCCCAAAACGTAGGCGTATGCTTTGCGCTCAATTATTGCAGCATTCTATCCACAACAGAATATATACTTTACATGAACGATGATATGTATGCTTGCCCCGAATGGGATCAACATCTTTATGACGAGATTAAAAGAATCGGGCATAACAATTTTTTTCTTTCAGCAACAGCCATTGAGCCCAAGGCGCAGAGCAATTGTTCCATAGAAATAAATTATGGACTTTCAATTGATCAGTTTGATGAGAATTTACTTTTGCAGGAATATAATTTATTACCAATGGAAGATTGGCATGGTGCCACGTGGCCACCCAATATTGTACATAAAAGCATTTGGGAATTGGCGGGAAAATACAGTATTGAGTTTTCACCTGGCATGTACTCTGATCCCGATTTTTCGATGAAACTCTGGAGAATGGGAATAAGGATATTCAAAGGAATTGCAAAAAGCAGGGTGTATCATTTTGGATCTATTTCGGTAAAAAAAGTGAAAAAGAATAAAGGCTATTACCAGTTTATTTCCAAGTGGGGAATGACCCAGGGAACGTTTGCAAAATATTATATAAAAAGAGGGCAGCCATACAAAAGTTTGTTGGAGAATCCGGATATCCCATTTTCCGTAAAGGTGAAATCGCGGTTCAAACAAATTCTCGCAATCTTTTCAAATCATTGAATTAATTTGATAGTAACGAGGAGGAATAATAGCAAACCAACAAATTCATTGAATTTTGATCTAGTGCAGGAGCCTTAAAATTTAAAATGCAAAAGATACTTATCATACAAACAGCTTTCATTGGCGATGTGGTTTTGGCAACCGCATTGATCGAAAAATGGCGCCGGTTTTACCCAAAAGATCAGATTGATTTCCTGGTGAGAAAAGGAAATGAAGGCTTGCTTGAGAGCCATCCTTTTTTGCATGAAGTATTAATTTGGAACAAGAAGGAAGACAAAACAAAAAATCTCTTTCAATTATTAAAAAAAATACGAAGGACGAAATATGACAAAGTAATCAATCTGCAAAGATTTGCGTCCACAGGCTTACTAACAGGTTTTTCTCACGCCAAAGAAAGAATTGGTTTTGATAAAAACCCGTTCAGTTTTTTGTTTACAAAAAAACTTAAGCATCATTTTAATAAAGGCGTTCATGAAGTTGAAAGAAATAATAAACTGATTGAAGATTTTACAGATGATACATTCAACAAGCCAAAATTATATCCAACAAAAGAAAATGAACAGGAAATATTGCATTATACTCAAAAACCTTGTGTTTGTATGATGCCCGCCAGCGTGTGGTTTACAAAACAATACCCTGAAGAAAAATGGCTTGATCTTATTGATCATTTTCCAGAGAAATATAGCATTTATTTATTGGGTGGAAATGCAGATATAGAATTATGTGAAAACATAAAAGAAAAAACGGTTAATAAAAACGTAAAAATTCTTGCAGGAAAATTAAATTTTCTCTCGTCTGCTGCATTAATGAAATTGGCGAAAATGAATTATAGTAATGATTCGGCGCCGCTTCATTTTGCAAGCGCTACTGATGCACCAATAACGGCGATATTTTGTTCAACAATTCCTGAATTTGGATTCTATCCTATTTCTGAAAAATCTTTTATTGTACAAACTGACGTAAAACTTGATTGCAAACCTTGTTCCTTGCACGGGTTAAAAGCCTGTCCATTAGGGCATTTCAAATGTGCATATACAATCGAAACTAAAAAATTATTACAAACAATTGCTGAATGAAATATGGCAAATTTTGAAAATGATATAATTAATTCTTTAAGAATTTTAGATTCAGATGGAATTATCCTCTACCCTACCGATACCATTTGGGGAATTGGTTGCGATGCAACAAACGCAATTGCAATTCAAAAGATTTTTCAATTAAAAAAAAGAGCCGAAAAAAAATCAATGATCATTTTAGTAAGCGATGAAAAAATGATTCACAATTATGTTTTAAATCCTTCAGAAAAAATTATTGATTTTATTTCTTCAGCAAAAAAACCTACAACAGCTATCTTTAAAAATGCAATTCATTTGCCTTTAAACCTTATTAATGAAGATGGAAGTATTGCGATCAGAATTGTAAATGATGATTTTTGCCGGCAACTTATTCAACAATTAAAAAAACCGTTGATTTCAACGTCAGCCAACATTTCAGGCGAAAAATTTCCGCAAAATTTTAATGAAGTTTCAGAAGAAATTAAAAAAGATGTTGATTATATTGTTCAACACCGTCAAAATGATTTTTCAAAAAAAACTCCTTCTTCGATTATAAGATTGAATACAAATAATGAGATAGAATTTTTGCGTTAATATTTTTCACAGTAAACAAGGAAATAGTGATGATTTCTATTCTGCTTTTGTTGGCTCGGGGCCTTCATTAAAATAAGGAATATCCCACACCCAATTGTATCGCTTGTACTTTCCACGTATCATTGCTGGTAATATTATTCAAATCCGTTAATCCTCCAACAAATCTTCCATACACGCGGAATTTCAAAAGATTCAACTGAAGCCCTGCCGCTACAGAAAAATCCCCTGACTTGAAAGCATCTTTTCCATTTTGGACCAAATTTTTATTTTGATCTAAAATAATTCCAAACTGCGGACCGGCTTGCACAGTGATAAATTTATTTAGATTATAATTGATCATGATCGGAATGGTAAGGGCTTTGATCTGAATTTGATCAATGTTCTTAAACTGAGTTATCTGGTTGAAATTATTCGTTGTATCTGCATTCACCTGGCTGAATAATACTTCTGGCTGTATGCCCCATTTTTTTCCGCTGATAGTTAAAAATGCCCCGGCATGATAGGCCAGCGTAAATTCATCCTTAAAAGATTCTCCTGAGATTTTACCAAGGTTAGCGCCACCTTTAATTCCAAAACTCACACTCTGTGAAAAGAGTGAAGAAGAAATAAATAATAATGCAACAACGAATGGAAATGCTTTAGTTTTCATAATAATAATTTTTTACAAATTGGTTTATTAATTAATAATACCGGATAAACATATATTAAAAATTTCGTGCCAAAATTTCATTTCCTTAAATGAATTCCATTTAAAAATGGCAATCAGCATTCTTTAAATTTCTCTGCAAATAAAGAATTTTTAACCGTTGCCGCACATTACTTTACTCATAATTAACATACCTTTGCCAATTAAATTAAAAAAAATTAATGAATGAATTTGAAGGCTTAGGCCTAAATGAAAACCTTGTAAAAGCGGTTACTGATCTCGGATTTACTATCCCCACTCCTATTCAATTAAAAGCAATTCCCATCTTACTTTCCGGCACTACAGATTTTGTTGGACTAGCACAAACAGGAACCGGAAAAACCGCGGCTTATGGTTTACCATTATTACAGTTAATTGATGCTGCTCATAAATATCCACAGGCTTTGATAGTTTGCCCTACACGCGAACTGTGTTTACAAATTTGCAATGACATACAGGAATATAAAAAATATTCAAAGAATATCAGTGCAGAACCTGTGTACGGCGGCGCTTCCATTGTAATGCAAATTCGCGCTCTGAAAAAAGGCGCTCACATAGTAGTGGCAACGCCCGGAAGGTTGATTGATATGATAGAAAGAAAAGCGATTGACCTTGAAAAAGTAAAATATGTTGTATTGGATGAGGCAGATGAAATGCTGAATATGGGTTTCAGGGATGATATTGATTTTGTTTTGAAAAATACTGTGAACCGGGAAAGCACGTGGCTTTTCAGCGCTACCATGCCATCGGAAGTAAGAGCTATTTCTAAAAATTTTATGCATAATCCACAGGAAATAACTGTGGGTAAAAAAAATACTGCCAATGTAAATATTGATCACCAATATTTTATTACCCCGGCACATTCACGTTTTGAAACTTTAAAAAGATTGGTTGATTTTAATCCCGGCATGTATGCGATTATCTTTACGCGCACTAAGTTGGATGCACAAAATATTGCTGAAAAATTATCAAAAGAAGGTTACGATGTAGAGTCTTTGCATGGCGACCTTACACAGCAGCAACGCGACCGCGTGATGCAGCGTTTCCGTAATAAAGATTTACAAATACTTATTGCAACAGATGTTGCGGCAAGGGGGATTGATGTAGAAGGAATTACCCATGTTATCAATTTTGAGCTTCCGGACGATATGGAAGTTTATACCCATAGAAGCGGGCGTACTGCGCGCGCCGGGAAAAGCGGAATTTGTATTTCTATTTGCCACAGCCGCGAATCTTTTAAGATACGCCAACTTGAAAAAATGGTAAATGCTCAGTTTCATAGATTAGATATTCCGAGTGGCAAAGATGTTTGTCGCAGGCAGTTTTTTTATTTTATGGATAAACTGATTAATACAGATATTTCCAACGGGGCTTATGAAACTTACATGCCTGATCTTCAAAAAAAATTCCTTGATATCAGCAAAGAAGATGTGCTTAAAAGGGTTGCAGCTCTTGAGTTTGATCATTTTTTAAAATACTACGAAAATGCTGAAGACCTGAATGCAAGACAGGATTTCAAAGAAAGACGTGTTGATACTAATAACCGTCGCGATAATAACGACAGAAGAGAAAAGGAAAGGGAAAGGCCCACTTATCAGAGAGATGGCGGTTTCACAAGGCTGTTTATTAATCTTGGAACAAAAGATGGCTTTTATAAAGCCAGTTTCTTACAATACATTCTTGATGAAAGTAATCTTAAAAAGGAAGCGCTTGGAAAAATTGACCTTCGTGAAATGAATGCCTGGATAGAAGTAGATAGATCTGTAGCTTCGAAGATGATCAAAAGTATTGATGGCAGCAATCATAATGGGCGCCTTATAAGAATGAATGAAGCGGACAGCGTAGCAAGCAGAAGGCCTCAAAGGGAGATCAGGAAACGAATCCCTGTCAGAGAAAAAAGATAATGTGCATCTGGTTCACTAAACATAAATCCAATTTTCACCTATGAAAAAATTGATTTCACTTTTCTCAATATTTGTTGGTTTACTGTTTATAAATAATAACATGTTTGCCCAAAACACCAGTGCTGATTCTTTACTTAATTTCATTCAGCAAAATAAATCGAGATCCTCTCTTTATCTTGAAAAAAATGATTCGGTAATTGCGCATCTTAATGAGAATAAAATGATGCCGCTTGCCAGCACTGCAAAAATTATGATTGCAATCGAATTTGCAAAACAGGCTTCTTATCATCTCTTCGACGAAAATAAACATGTTTCTCTTTCCGAATTGGATAAATATTATATTCCCAATACTGATGGAAACGCGCATCCCAACTGGATAAATTATGAAAAACAAAAGGGAAATATCATTGATGACAGTGTAGCATTAATTGAAGTGGCCAAAGGAATGATCATGTTCAGCAGTAATGCAAATGCTGAATATTTAATGGATTTTCTCGGTATTGATAATGTAAACAGTAATTTCAAAATCTTAGGCATCACCGACTATACACCGCTCTATCCCTGGGTTGCTTCCCTGTTTCTTTACCAGGATCCAAAACATCTGAAACAAGAAAAAATTATTAAAGAAATTAAAAAATTCAGTACCGAACAATACGACAGAGCTGCATTATTAATTCACAACCAGTTAAAATACGACAACGTTTATAAACAAAATTTCCGTCCACAAGACTTGACCGTACCTATGCAAAAAGAGTGGAGCGATCGCCTGCCCTCATCCACTACAAAGGAATACGCAAGGATTTGTAACATTCTTAATAACCGGGAAATTCTTGATAAAAAGACTTACACTATTCTTTCTCCGATACTCGAAACAATAATGGAAAATCCTGCCAATCAAACATGGTTGTCTCACGCAGGAATGAAAGGAGGTTCTACCATGTTTGTTCTTACAAAAGCATTGTACGCCACTTTAAAAAATGGCACAAAAATAGAATTAGCTTATTTTTTCAACGACCTGTCACAGAAGGAAAATGAACAACTTCAACCCTGGATGAATGCTTTTGAATTAAAGATATTGACCGATGAAAATTTCAGAAAAAAAGTTGCTGAAGATTTGAATTAAGAACAAAATAATTATTGTTTTCTCTTTGTAGGAATCTGGATTATTTTATACAGCGGCAGGGTTGGATTGTTTACTGTAAGACATTCCTTATTTCTTATTCCCCATTCTTATTTCTCCAATTCCCATACACCGCTTTCCATCGGCATTAAAGAGAAATCAGCGAGCGGTGACACATCTCCTGTAATAATATTTTTCATTTTAGAAAAGCCTTTTGTCCGTTCGGAATAATAAGCAATAGAAATATTTATTTTTTCTTTTGCAGTATTTAAAACCGTCATAATTGTTTGTTTACTGTCGTATCGAAAAAAAACATATTCTCCTTTTTGTGGCGCAAACTGCATCATCTTACCTGTTGTAATTGCGGATGAATTTTTTCGGAAGTTAGCGAGCTTCGCAATGTATTCCCAAATGCTATCTTCTTTCGGAGTCCTTTCTTCAGCAATAAATTTATTTACAGTATCGCTTGCCCAACCTCCGGGAAAATCCTTGCGCACATAGCCGTCGTTAGGCGATGTAAATCCTGCCATTCCGATCTCATCACCATAGTATAATTGTGGAATCCCTCTGCACGTAAAAAGCCATGCCAACGCGGCTTTATACTTCATCATATTTTCTCCTACTACGGAATAAAACCTTGAAAGATCATGATTGTCTAAAAAAATTACATTGCGCATGGGATTTTTATACACAAAATCCTGCGCAAGTGTATTGTACATTTCATTGATGCCATCTGTCCATCCAAAATCTTTTGTCATGGCATCTGTGATAGCCCACAAAGTTTGGAAATCTGTTGGTGCCTGCAGATTACTTTTGTACGGAATATTATAATTATTCTGAACAAAATAACTTTGATTGATCACGCCGTGAACCCATGTTTCACCAAACATGGTAAGGTGTGGATATTCATCCATCAGCGCTTTATTACAACGGTTCATAAAATCAAGATTATTGTACGCGTAAGTATCAATGCGCCATCCGTCAATTCCAAATTCTTCCACGATCCAAATTGCATTTTCAATTAAAAAATTAGCGACATAAGGATTCTCCTGGTTGAGATCGGGCATGGAATGAACAAACCATCCATCGCTCATTATCTTTTTTTCCTTTGCACTTGCATATGGATCAAAAAGTACCTGGTCTTTATAATTGGTATTGGTGTATTCCGGCCATTGATGCAACCAATCTTTCATAGGGGGATCAAGAACTGTAAAATTGTAACTTCCTTCATGATTATAAACAGCGTCCCCGATAATTTTCATTCCTTTCGAATGTATTGCATCAATTAATTTATGATAGGCTTTTTCCCCACCAAACCTTGGATCTATTTTATACTGATTGGTAAAAGCATATCCATGATACGAGGTGTGAGGCATATCGTTTTCAATCACCGGATTAAGCCAGAGCGTTGTAACACCAAGCGATTCCAGATAATCCAAATGATTTTGGATTCCTTTTAAATCTCCGCCGTGCCGGGAATGAACAGAATCCCGGTTCAGGCTTTGATCACGCATTCCCGGAATTCGGTCGTTGGTTGTATCGCCATTACTGAACCTGTCCGGCATGATAAGATAAATAAAATCTTTGGAAGTAACGCCCTGCGCAAAAGCAGTTCCATTTCCTGTGCGGCGTTTATTTATGCGAAAATCAATATTAAAAGAAGAATCATTTTCTTTTATTTTTATTTTTAAAACTCCTGGCTTTGCAGATGAAGTGATATTAAGATCAAGAAAAACATAATTACTGTTTTCCACTTTGTTTATCTTTTCTAATTTAATTCCGGGATAATTTATCGTGTATGCATCAGCGTTGCCGATTCCTTTACCATGGACCATTACCTGCACATTATTCCATTTCATTCCTACCCACCAGTTAGTAGGATAACAATTGTACGTATCTGTTTGGCAAAAACAAGAAAGAATATAAAAATTAAGGCAAAGAACAAGCATTATTTTTTTCATAGAAAATATTTTGTTTACAAAATAAAGTTGTAATTATAATTGGGAGAATATTGTAATTCAGGATTCAAAATTTTCCCGTGGAACTCCTGATTGGCGTATTATAGATTGCAATGTTCTAATTTTAATTTCTTTATGATTTGGAACAGGAACAGTTGTTGTTGAATTTCCTGTTCTTTTGCATAATTATATGGCTGCTCTTTTGGTGAATCTTCATAAAACCATTAATAGATATGATTCTACAAACTTCTTTGCCGGAAAATATTTTTAATTTATCCAACTGCAATTTGCATATTCGTTATAAAAAAATCATTTTTAAGCCTTGATGTAATTTCATCTTTTGAAGCATGTTCAAAAAGTAACTCAATGGCTTCCTGCAAATTATTTCTCGCTTCCTCAATAGTTTCACGCTGGCTGGCCACATCAAGTTCGGGACATAGAGATACATAACCATTCCCCTCCTTTTCTATAATTGCCGTAAAGTTTAGAAAGTTTTTCATTAAAATTATTTTTATAAAATTAACTAAAAAAATTATGAAACGACATCCTATGGATTAAATTTAAAAGCAATTCTCTGAATTTTTAATTACTCAAACACAGTTCCATATTCCAGTACATCAGGAATCTTTTCATCATCATCATCTTTTACGATCACATTTAAAATTCCGCCAATTACCATTGATATTCCGCCAATTACCAATGCATAGATCGCTTGCTCGTGAAATACATCTTTAATGAGATACCCCATTACAAATGAGGCTACTAATTGCGGGATTACAATAAAGAAATTAAATACGCCCATATAAAATCCCATTTTAGCCGGAGGCAAAGCGCCTGCAAGAATTGCATAAGGCATCGTCAGAGTAGAAGCCCAGGCGAGGCCCACTGCTATCATTGGTAATAATAGTATATAAGGTGATTTTATAAAAATAAGTGAGAATAAATCGATGCCTCCAATGATCAGGCAAATCATATGAGTATATTTCCTGCTGATACGTTTTGCAAGCATTGGCAATAAAAATGCAGTGATGGCAGAAACCGCACTATATACCGTAAACATGACCCCAACCCAGTCGCCTGCATCCTGAAAAGCTTTTGAAGTAGTATCTATTGTATTATATACATTTTGAGCAATAGATGCGGTAGTATACAGCCACATACAATAAAAGCCTACCCACGTAAAAAATTGTACAACAGCCAATTGTGCCATCGTTTTTGGCATAGAAAAAATCCCAATCGTAATTTCTTTTATTGCGATAACAATACCTTTAGATTTTAATTTTTCCTGTTTCCATTCTTCAATATTTTCAGGAGGAAGTTCATCCGAAGTTAATACGGTCCATAACACAGAAAGAAAGAATACAACTGCCCCGATATAAAATGAATATTTTACAGAATCGCCTATCTGCCCCGCAGGTGCCGTATTACTGATGTGAAAAACATTGGTAAAAACGTAAGGTAACAAGGAAGCTATTACTGCTCCAAGCCCGATGAAGAAAGTTTGCGTAGCAAATCCGGTAGTTCTTTGCGAAGAAGGCAATTTATCTCCCACAAAAGCCCTGAAAGGTTCCATAGAAATATTGATGGAAGCATCCAGCACCCACAACAATACTGCGGCCATCCACAGCATGGTTGATTGAGGCATTAAAAAAAGAGCTATAGATGCGAGTACAGCTCCAATAAAAAAGAAAGGTCTTCTTCTTCCCCATTTGCGATTCCAGGTACGGTCGCTTAAATAACCTATTATTGGCTGCACCAATAAACCTGTGAGTGGCGCAGCTATCCATAAAAATCCGATTTTATCTATATCCGCGCCAAGTGTTTGAAAAATACGGGATACATTGGCATTCTGTAAAGCAAATCCAAATTGAATTCCGAAGAATCCAAAACTCATGTTGATGATTTGCCTGAAAGTAAGTTTATGTTTCGGAACAGGATGTTGTGATGGCATAAAGTTGTTTTGAAATAAAATATGTACTCATAACATTTTTATAAAACAAGAAAAAATAATTTTCTAAAAAAGGTGACTTATCTATTCTATTGCAAAATCGTTAGGTAAAATAGAATTCTTTTTCACAACTACTATTCCATCTTTAATGGTATATAATTCTTCATCCCTGTTTGCAAGGTGGTTTCCTCCATTGATTTTTACATTATTTCCGATCCTGCAATTTTTATCGATGATGGCATTGTGAATGTAGCAGTTATCCCCTATTCCAAGTTTAGGAATGCCACGCTCTGTATCAAAATTAATTTCTTCAATGGTTTCGTAAAAATCACTTCCCATTATATAGCAATTAAAAATTTTTGTTCCATACCCAATTCTTGTTCTAATTCCAATAACACAATCTTCAATTCGCTCTGCATGCACAATACATCCATCGCCCGCAATGGTATTTAAAAGATAAGTTCCGCTTATTTTTGCAGGAGGCAACATTCTAGGGCGGCTATATACTTTTTCTTCATTGTGAAAAAGATTAAAAGGTGGAAGTTCTTTCGTTAATCCCAGGTTAGCTTCAAAGAAAGAAGAAATGTTTCCAATATCTGTCCAATAACCTCCATACTGGTAACTGCATACTTTATGATCTTTTATAGCAAAGGGAATAATTTCTTTTCCAAAATCTTTTGCATCTTTTTTCTGCACTTCCAAAAGATCAAATAAAACCTCTTTTTTAAAAAGATAAATACCCATAGAAGCCAGGTAATTCCGGCCCATAGACTGCATTTCTTCTTTTGTATCACTTATCCAGTTTGGTAAAACATCAAGCCCGGGTTTTTCAATAAATGAAATAATTTTGTTGTCTTCATCCGATTTTAAAATACCAAATTCGGTCGCTTCTTTTTCTGTTACGGGAATCGTGGCAATAGTAAGATCGGTTCCTTCTTTTACATGAGTGCGGAACATATTTCCAAAATCCATTTGGTACAACTGATCGCCTGAAAGAATCAGAACATGATCATATTCCAGGCTTACTAAATGTTTCAACGATTGACGAACCGCATCGGCAGTACCCTGGTACCATTCAGAGCTTTCAGGAGTTTGTTCTGCTGCTAATATATCTACAAAGCCGCTGCTGAAATTACTAAACTGATATGTGTTTTTTATATGTTTGTTCAGAGATGCAGAATTAAACTGCGTAAGCACAAAAATCCTATTGATATTAGAATTGATGCAGTTGGAAATAGGGATATCCACCAAACGATATTTGCCGGCGATAGGCACTGCAGGTTTACTTCTGTTCTGAGTTAGAGGGTACAAACGTGAGCCCGCGCCACCGCCAAGTATTACTGCAATTACTGATTTGCTAATCCACATATTTGTTTGCATTTTATGATTGATTTAAAGAGTTACTGAATTATTTTTTTTAATTTATTGATATGGTTAATCTTAAAAATGAAACTCTCACTTTGTCCAATCATTTTCTTCCTATGAAAAAACGCTTTAAAAAATTCTTTAGATTTAAAAATATAAATCTTCAATATAAATTCGTTTACTGTAATTCCACAAACTAAAAACTAAGAACTAAATGTTATACAAATTAATATAGATTTCTGCGCTTTTTTCCCAACTGTGATCTATTAGCATAATATGTTTAATTATTTTGTTCATTTTTTCTTTTTCATTATATAATTCCAAGGAGCGATGAACAGAATAGGTAATATCGCCAACGGACGCCGTATTAAAACAAATTCCAAAACCGCCTTCTTCGCCAAAATCTTTAACTGTATCCTGCAAACCTCCTGTGCGCCTTACGATCGGGATAGTACCATAACGTAAAGCATACATTTGATTAAGCCCGCATGGCTCCACCCTGCTGGGCATTAATAAAAAATCAGCGCCTGCATACATCAGGTGGCTCAGAGTTTCATTATATCCTACGTGCGAATTATAATATCCAAAAAAATGACTGTACAAATGGCCAAGCCGGTATTCCACATCCGGATCGCCGCTTCCCAAAACTAAAAAATTCATCCTGCCTTCCATATAATAAATGGAATCTCCAATTACCTGCGGCAAAAGATCAGCGGCCTTTTCAGCAACCAATCTTCCAATAAAAACGATCAATGGCTTTGTAACATCCAGGTTAAACCGATCGCACAATATTTTTTTATTTGCCAGTTTTTTTTCTGCAAAATTTTCTAAACCAAATTTTTCATCGAGGTAAGTATCCGTTTCAGGATTCCATACTTCGGTGTCTATCCCATTCAAAATTCCAAAACATTTTCCCTTTTCATATTCAAATAAATTCTCCAGGCCATTTGCATTATGCTTTAATTCTTCCAAATATCCGGGGCTTACTGTATTTACTTTTGCGGCACATTTGATACCAGAGGCAAGAGAATTGATTGATTTTTTCCATTCCAGCAATCCCGATTTCCAATTATCCCAATCGGGAATATAATTCGATTTACTCCAGTCCATCCAGCCCTGGTATTGTGCGTTATGAATGGTTAGAATTGTTTTGATGTAAGACAAATGCTGATAGGCATAACAATACTTCATCATAAAAGGAATAAGTGCAGCCTGGTGGTCATGCACATGTACTATGTCGGGATGATGTTTCCATTTGCTTATCCAATCTACTACAGCAATCTGAAAAGCTGTGAACCGTTCTGTATCATCATTATAGCCGTAAACTCTTTCGCGGTCAAGCAATCCGTTGATATCTACCAGGTATAAATCGAAACCAAGAACATTACTTACTTCCTTTATTATGGTGTATTCAAACCAATAATGCGCCATCCCAAAAGCGCCTTTATGCACCACTTCAAATTCATGGCTATACAAAAATTTAGTTCGGTACATAGGCATCACTACTTTGGCGATATGGCCCAGTTTGTTTTGATATTTTGGCAAAGCACCTACTACATCGCCTAATCCGCCTGCTTTTGCTACAGGATAACATTCTGCACTTACATGAATAATTTCCATACATTTTAATTAGCGTTTCAAATTAAGTAGTTTTTTCTTATTAAAAAATAAATAATAAAAAAACTCATCCTTGAAAAAAAACTTCTATTTTCATCCTTAATTTACACTTTAAAACCAAAATATCAATGGCCACTCCAACAATGAATTTATCTTCTGCTCCAAAAAAAGTTACCACCGGAAAATTACAACCCACTAATTATGGCGCACTCAGCACTTTAGTAGTTGTGTTTTTCTTTTGGGGTTTTATTGCCGCTGGTGATAGTGTTTTTATCCCTTTTTGTAAAGATTATTTTCATCTCGATCAGTTTCAAAGCCAGTTGATTGACTTTGCATTTTATCTTGCTTATTATATTGGAGCTCTTGCTGTTTTTGCTTATGGCGCATTTGGAGGCAAAGACCTTGTAGCAAAGTGGGGCTATAGAAAAAGTATTGTGTATGGATTATTATTTTCTGCTTTGGGAGCCATTGCCATGATCATTGCTGTAAATGCCAATGCGTTTGTAGGAATATTGGCCGGTTTATTTATCGTGGGTCTTGGATTTTCATTACAACAAACCGCTGCACAACCTTTCGCCATTATGCTTGGCGACCCTTCAACAGGAAACAGCCGTGTGAATTTAGGAGGCGGTGTCAATTCTTTTGGAACCATGATAGGGCCGTTGATAGTAGCCTTCGCGTTATTCGGAACTACTGCTGCGATCACTGATAAACAAATCGCCGAATTAAATCTTAGTAAAGTAATTATTCTTTATAGTGGTGTCGGCATCCTTTTTATTGCTGCTGCTGCATTATTTTATTTTTCTAAAAAAGTGCCACATGGTGTTAACACTGAAAAAACAGAACCTGCAAAAAAGGCTTTATATTCTCTGATTATTATGGCAGTCCTGCTTATTTTCATGTTTGTTCCTGTATTTGAAAGTTATAAAGTGGATCTTACCAATGCTACGGATGCGCAAAGAGTGGCAATGGAAACTTACCGGGTGAAATGGTTGGTTGGCGCGCTGGCTGTGGTTATTCTTAGTTTATTGATTTCAAATATGAGAGCAAGGAGAAAACCTGATGGATGGGGCGCCATGCAATATCCGCAATTAGTTTTGGGCATGTTAGCGCTTTTTCTTTATGTGGGCACTGAAGTTACTATTGTAAGTAACATCAGCGATCTGTTGAGCAAACCGGAGTTTGGAAGCATTCCATCTTCACAGGCAGCACTTTATATTTCAATGTATTGGGGAAGTTTGATGATAGGCCGTTGGGTTGGTTCCATCTCTGCATTTGAATTCAAGGAATCAACAAAAAAAATACTCACATTTGTAGTGCCTATGATTGCTTTCGCAATCGTATTAGCAGTAAACTCGCTTTCGGGGTATGACGTACATATTTTGTACTACTATATTATATGTGTATTGATTCAGATTGGCGCCTTCTATGTAAGCAAAGACAAACCGGCGCGTATGCTTATGATCTTTGGCCTTTTGGGTGTAACAGCCATGGCTATCGGATTAGCTACAACAGGCAAAATTTCGATCTATGCTTTTATCAGTGGAGGTTTATTTTGTTCTATCATGTGGCCTGCTATTTTTACTTTGTCTATCGCAGGCCTGGGAAAATATACAACCCAGGGTTCTGCTTTCTTAATCATGATGATTTTGGGTGGTAGTGTTATTCCGCCAATGCAGGGAAAACTGGCCGATTTTCTTGAATCAAGAAGCAATGTGGTAGGGTCGGGGATTCACGAATCATACTGGATACCGCTTCTTTGCTATGCGTATATTACTTTCTTTGCGATTATAGTAAAAGGTATTTTAAAAAGACAAGGAATAGATTATGAAAATCCGGTAGAAGTGGAAGATGTAATGGAACCAACTTCGCCTGAAGGTGGGTTTGATGTGCCGGTGAATTAAACTTACAATCATGATCAAAGAAGAAAAAAACATTGACTTTTATACTACTGGACGTCAACCTTCCGAAGAAGAATTTGCGCGCATAGGCGAATGTATTAGAAAAGATAAAGTGAAACAGCGAATTGATTTTGAAAATCCGGTAGAAGTGGAAGACGTAGTTGAACCAACATCACGGGAAGGAGGTTTTGATGTGCCGGGGAATTAGGAAATTTTAAAAATCAGAATTTAAGATTTTTGTTTGTTTACTGTTGAATTCATTTTTTGCAAAAGGCATTAGAAGAATAAAAATCGCTTTTTAGTACAATCTATTTCTGATAAGACTTTTTATTCCCAAGAAGAAATAAAAACGCGTCTTTATGAAATAAATTTGTAAGTTATGAAATCTATTTATTTGCAATCTTTACATGATTATAGGTTATGAAATTACAGGGTATGACAATGACAGCTGCATGACAGGTAGTTGCGAGAAATTATTTGACTTACCGTTTATTCCTAAATGTAGCAAGTGTGGTTATCGAACAGATTATCGTTACACGAATAAGGATTTTAAATTAAAACGTAAGACACTTGACTTTTCATCAACTCATGATGGTGTTACTATTGTTTCATTAAAGTTCAAAGAATTTTGTAATCGTTATGGTTATGATGGTTTAGAATTTGTTGAGTTACCAAAGACGCCTAACTTCTTTCAGTTTTATATTAAAGACAACATCATCAAATATGAAGCATCGTTTAAAGAAAAAATATGCCATAATTGCGGACAATACGAAAGTGTCATTGGACCGTCCATGCGGCTTGAAAATGTTTTAGAACCTTTGGCAGATGGTTTTTATCAAAGTGATTTATGGTTTGCAAGTGGAAATGAAAAATCTCCTGTTTTGATTATTTCACCTATCACAAAAGAAAAACTTGCAAGAGAAGGATTTAAAAATATATGTTTGACAAAAATAGAAAAGGAAAACAGCCATAGCAAAAGCGTTTTTCAGATTAGTTCTTAAGTTAGAAAATATATTAGTTTATATTAGTTCAATACATACATTTCATTTTTTAAACCTCTCCAAACATGAATTCAAATTCCAAAATGATAAAAATCTCCCGATTAAAAATTAGGATTCCTTTTTCTTTTTTCTTTTTCCCAATTTATTCAAACCACCCAATCAGTAAATAAATAATAAAACATTTGGCGCCTGTTATTACATAGTTTATTTTTGTTAAAACATTTTTAATGCAAACTAATTTAATAAAGATCGGTAATTCATTTGGCATCATACTAAATAAAAAGCTTCTCAGTGAAGCTGGAATTGCTAATTCTTCCGATATTACTATTGAAGTCCGCGACAATGCTATTATCATATCTTCTGAGAAAAAAAGAAGGCCATTGAACAGAGATCTCAGCACCTGGAGAAAACAAATAAAAGCAGCCGTTAAACAAGGGCAAAAACCTGAAAAAAGTGTGGGGGGAAACAGATTAACAGAGCAGGAAGAAAAAGAATGGGCATGATAAAAACCATCAAACAATTTGAAGTTTGGGTTGTGGAGTTTGATCCGGCGGTTGGCTCAGAAATAAAGAAATCACGGCCAGTAGTGATAGTTTCAAATAATATTATTAATGACCTCTATGCAACTGTTATTGTCGCGCCGCTTACCAGCACCTTGAGAAATTATCCCTCCCGTATAGATACTGATTTTGGGAATAATGGTGGCCAAATTGCTGTAGATCAATTAAAGTGTTTTGACAAAGCAAGATTGAAAAAAAAGATTGGAATCATTTCCAGAATAGAACGTAATGATCTCATAGAAATGCTTTCTTACATTTTTCAGCCAGAATAGATTTTCAGAGAATCAGGTTAATATATTTGTACCATCCAGTCCGTCAATCTTATTTCGATTGTTCAATTCCTGGATTATTAAATTGTTGATTATGGGTTATTAATTAAAAATTTAATCAAATGAATTCTGAGAATTTGCAAACTTGGAATTTAGATTATTTATTCCTGCCGAAAGGCTCGTTCAGGCGGCCGTTTACTGTGAACGAAAATAACCAGATTCATTTTTTAAAACTTATCGAATATGAATTCCAAATTGATAAAAATCTCCCGATTAAAATTTTCATGTATCGCTATTGCTTTTTTCTTTTTACCAATTTATTCAAATGCCCAATCAACAAACACTTTGCCTGGTTGGGCATTCGGCGGTTTTGTGCGTCCGCAAAATGGTAATCCCATTATTTCTCCAGACAGTACTGTTTTTTTTAATGACCCGATGACAGGAAAACCGAATGCATGGGAATCTGATAACACATTTAATCCCGGTGCTACCATTAAAGATGGTAAAATAATTGTTCTTTACAGGGCAGAAGATAATTCAGGAAATGGTATTGGATTTCATACCTCAAGAATTGGTTACGCAGAAAGCGATGATGGATTACATTTCAATAGAAAAAACGTTCCTGTTTTATTTCCTGCAAATGATTCTCAAAAGGAATTTGAATGGCCCGGTGGTTGTGAAGATCCCCGTGTGGCAGTTACCCAAAACGGAACGTATGTACTTTTCTATACACAATGGAATCGTAAATTACCTCGTCTTGGAGTAGCTACCTCAACAGACCTAATACACTGGAAAAAACATGGGCCAATATTTGAAAAAGCATATCACGGAAAGTATTTTAATATGGCCACAAAATCTGCATCTATTCTTACAAAGATGAATGAGGGAAAGCAGGTTATTGCTAAGATCAACGGAAAGTATTGGATGTACTGGGGAGAGCATCATGTATATGCTGCTACTTCTTCTAATCTGGTGGATTGGCAACCCGTGGAAAATAAAAATGGAAAACTCAAAGAGCTTATTTCACCGAGAAAAGGTTTTTTTGATAGCGATCTTACCGAGTGTGGGCCGCCCGCTTTGATCACCAAAAAGGGAATTTTACTTTTTTATAATGGCAAAAATAAATCCGGCGATGATGGAGATAAGCGCTACAGCCCTGATTCCTATTGCGCCGGACAGGCTTTGTTCGATTTAAAAGATCCTTCAAAACCCATTGCAAGGTTAGATGTTCCGTTTCTTCGCCCGATGGAACCATTTGAAAAAAGCGGCCAATATGTAAACGGAACGGTTTTTATTGAAGGAATGGTTTTCTTTAAAAAGAAATGGTTTTTATATTACGGTTGTGCCGATTCAAGAGTGGCAGTAGCGGTTTATGATCCGGCAAATCCTGCGCTCCCCGATCCGATAATAGTAAATTAATTTTGATATTCCTTATTTCATAGAAATCATTTTTTAATAAAAAAGAAAAACTACTTTTATATTTTTTACTACCCGATTTAAAAATTGATTTGTTAACTATTAAACAATTTTCTTTTGACTAAAAATAAAACAGCAGATATGGAAACACCGGTAGAATACGCGATAGGCATTGACGTGGGTGGCACAGGCACCAAGTTTGGAATTGTAAATCACCGCGGTGATATATTGTCCAATGGCGAAATTTCGACCACAGATTATAAAGACATCAACCTGTTTATTGACGAATTGTATAAGGAATTGCAGCCTTCTATTAAATCAGTAGGAGGAATACAATTTATTAAAGGCATCGGAGTAGGCGCCCCTAATGGCAATTACTACAACGGTACTATTGAGTATGCGCCCAACCTGCTTTGGAGAGGTATTATTCCCATTGCAAAATTAATTACCGATAAATTCCAAAAACCCTGTACTCTGACCAACGATGCCAACGCTGCTGCTATTGGAGAAATGATGTATGGCGCCGGTCGTGGAATGCGGGATTTTATTATGATCACTTTAGGTACAGGAGTGGGTAGCGGCATTATTGCCAATGGCCAGTTAATATATGGACATGATGGATTCGCAGGCGAACTGGGACACACTATCATACGCCCGGGAGGCCGCCTGCACTGGGGTACAGGCATGAGGGGTAGCCTGGAGACATATGCATCTGCAACAGGTATTTCTATTACTGCTAAAGAAATAGTGGATGAAAGAGTGGGTGAAAAAACTTTATTAAGAGAAATTTCTCATGAAAAGATCACTTCGAAAAGAGTATATGAAGCTGCCATTAAAGGCGATAAAATCGCCAATGAAGTTTTTCAATTCACCGGGCAAATACTTGGAGAAGCGCTTGCCAATTTTGTAATGTTCTCTTCGCCCGAAGCGATCATTTTATTTGGCGGCGTATGCAAAGCAGGAAAACTTTTACTCGATCCCGTAAAAGAAAATATGGAAAAAAATCTGCTTCCTATTTTTCAAAATAAAGTGAAATTAATTTTTAGCGAATTAAAAGAATCTGATGCCGCCATACTCGGCGCAAGCGCACTGGTGTGGGAAACCAAAACCGACTTAAAAAAAGAGAGTGATGATAAGGAATTAAAAATAAAGAAATCAGAAAAAAAAGTTAACCAATGAAAGAGGGTGTATTTCAAAATGTCGCATGGCGTGGCTGATAGTGGGCGGTGAACACCGCCCACGGCGAGCCGCCCCGGTTCGTGTCTTCACGAACCGGCGACATTTTGAAATGCACCAATGAAAGATAAAGAGATTTTATTAATCACTTTTCAATAATAACTTTAGATTTTTAAGGACCCATATTTTAAAAATTTAATTAAAATCCAATAAAAATGTCAACCCAAAATTTTAAGAATCATACACGCATAGAACCGTTGTATCATTACATTCTTTATCTTATTTTAATCGTCTGCCTTATTCTTTCAATATGGAATTTAATTCGCTCCTGCAGCCATCATTCCGGAAGGCTGATAGCACTAGTATCCACAGGACTAACGATTGCCTTAATATTAACAGCCTTACTTACCCGAAAATTTTCATTGATAGCCCAGGACAGGGCTATACGCGTAGAAGAAAATCTCCGTTATTTTGTTCTGAATGGCAAATTGTTGGACAGTTGTTTAACTATCAAACAAATAGTTGCACTTCGCTTTGCAGCCGATACCGAATTCTCATTATTGGCTGAAAGAGCGGCAAAAGAAAACATGTCGCCTACTGAAATTAAAAAAGCAATTATCAACTGGAAGGCTGATGAATACAGGGTTTGATGCTATTCACTTTCCTACAAACTGGTTTTATAAAATAAGGGAAATAGAAATTCTATTTATTTCTTTATTTACTGAAACAAGACATAATCAACTACAAACTACAAACTACAAACTAAGAACTACAAGCTACGAACTACCCTGCTCACCGGTAATCCCATTACATTATAAAAATCGCCTTTAATTGATTTTATTCCTACTGCTCCTATCCATTCCTGTATGGCATATGCTCCGGCTTTATCATAAGGCTTATATTTATCTACATAATACTCTATTTGAAATAGAGAAAGCTTATAAAATTCTACTTCTGTTTCTTCAGCAAATAATTTTTTTTCAGTTCCCGATAAAATGCAAACTCCCGTTATCACTTTGTGAATCCGCCCCGATAAACTGGTTAGAATTCTTATTGCATCTTTGCGATCAGATGGCTTTCCGATAATTTTATTATCCAAAACCACCACTGTATCAGCAGCAATAATCGTATGTGAATATCTGTTATGTTTTGAATTTAAAATCTTTTGCACTGCCAGCGCTTTATTTTCAGCAATAAGCAACGCTATTTCCGGTGATGATAATCCGGATGGATAGCTTTCATCAGTTTCAGAAACCATCACATCAAAAGAGATTTCTGCCAGTTCAAGCAATTGCTTCCTGCGTGGCGAGCCGGAAGCTAAAATTATTTTATTCATTGTTCCAATTCATTATTTTAAAAAAATGCCATTGAAATAATTCCGGCGAGCATAATGAATTTGACAACATTGCTTAACCGGTGAAACGCTGCGGGGGTGGTGGCCTTATATAAATTCCTTAATACCCAAATCAATGGAATAATAATAGCCGCAAAAGAATAAAATGCCGAAAACCACCAGCCAAATTGCACCACATATATTTGTATTGCCACAAGAATCCCCGCCAGCACTACTATCCAAACGCCGGCAAAAACTTTTGAAACAGGTATCCCCCACACGATCGGCATAGTAGTACATCCGTATTTCAAATCACCTTCCATATCTTCCATGTCTTTTATCACCTCACGCACCAGGGAAATAATAAAAGCAAAACCTGCATAGACAAAGGAAACCTTCAACAACCGCTGCCAAACTATATCGTGAGGAGATATCCTAAAACGATATTCAGCTAAAGTGAGCACTAAAATAACCCAGGCAGTTAATAATGAAATAAGAATATTACCAATGAGCAACTTCTTTTTGAAAGTACTTGAGTAAACTAAAAGAATCCCTATTGCCAAAAAATTAAATAAAGGAATAAACACATTCCGGATTTTATATCCTACATATATACTCAGCGCCAAACCAACAAAAGAAATAATAGCATGAAGTAATATGGCGGCCCTTCTTTTAATAAATTTTCCAATAATTACTTTATCAGATTTATTTACCTGGTCAATATTTACATCAAAATAATCATTGATAATATATCCCGCACCTGCAATACAAACAGAAGCTAAAACCAACAAAAAAAACAAAGACTGCGAAAGTTTAATGCTATCATATCCCGGATGCCTTTCCAGGTAAACAAAGGGTAGAATGAAATATCGAAAAAGCATTTGAGTAAGCACAATAAAAAGAAGATTGGGCCATCTGATGAGTCTAAAAAATGCTACAAAAGCCTTCATGCGAAAATCTTAAAATGTGTACATTATGTTGATGCAATATTATTTTGCAATGTCCACTTGTTATTCAGTTTCAACACTTTTTCAATTACCTCTCTTACACAACCTTTGCCGCCTGCCAGGGGAGAAATATAAGATGCAATCTCTTTTATTTCAAATGCTGCATCAGCCGGACAAGCTGCAATACCTGCTATTTTCATACCATGATAATCAGGAATATCATCACCCATATAAAGTATTTCATCCAACCTGATTTCTTTTTTAAAGGCTATATCTTTTAAAAATTCTTCTTTATTTTTTACATTCATAAATACATCCGTTATTCCAAGTTCATTCAGGCGTTGTCGCACATACAAAGAATCACTTCCCGAAATTACAATTACACCAAAACCCAACCTCACAGCAAGTTGCAGCGCATAACCATCGCGGATATTCATTTGCCTGAGCCAGTTATTATCACTATCTACCAATACATTGCCATCAGTAAGCACTCCGTCCATATCAAACACAAATGTTTTTATTAATTGAAGTCGTGAAAGGATATTCATTTATTTAAAGGATTTACAGGAAAAATTAATTTTAAATGAGGAATTTCATTGCGCAAAAAATACTTTCAAATATAGTTATACCAATTTGAATTTGAACTTAATTGGATTTATTGGCCATTATTTTAGAATAATGCTTATCCTTCAAAATCCTGTGTCTGATCCGGAATAATAACTTCTATATATCCATCGCCATCTTCTAAAATACATTGGCAGCTCAATCTTGAATTTTCTTTTGGTTCCAAAGCCCTTGATATAAAATCCTCTTCCCTGTCAGATTTTTCAGGTAAATGCGCTGCCCCCTTTTCAATATAGCAATGACACGTACTACAGGCGCACACTCCGCCACAATCATTATGAAGATCAACATCATTTTCCAATGCAACTTCTAAAATAGATTGATCGGATTTCACATTTTCAATGGTAATTGGGTCAAGTCCTTTCTGCAAAAAGTTAAACATTATCCTATACATCTCCACATCTTTTGGCATACGAAACTATACCATACCTGGTGTAATCATTTGCGAATTGGGTAATCCTTTTTTAAGAATAATTTTATTAACTTATTTCGTAAAATTTGATAATGCTTTCAGAAAGTTTCAGATAAATATATTTCAAATCAGGATTAGCCGAAAGAGCCTGTAAATGCCTGTTTAAAGTAAAAATATCATTTCGTATTGCAGGACCTGTCTGGGTTTGAGAAGGAGAAATTTCTTTAACCCTGGCATTTATTTCATCTATTAAAGGAAGCAGATTTACAAAATCTATTCTTTCCTTTTTGCAAAATGATTCTGCCAGGGCATATAAATGATTGGTAAAGTTGCTTACGAATACGGCCGCTACATGGTAATTGAGTCTTTGAGTGTCATCAGCCTCTATCACTTTATCAGAAAGACTTTTTGCAAAACCCAAAATCCTATGTAGTACTTCCTGGTTATTTCCATCTACTAAAAAAGGAATATCCGGAAGGTGATTGACTGATTTTGATAAAGTTTGCATTGGATATAAAACACCATAAGTATCCGAGCAGTTTTTAAGAGAATTAATGGAAACAGCTCCCGAAGTATGAACTACCAGTTTATTTTTAAGAGCGGGAATATTTTCAATATGATCCAGGGCAACATCATGCAAAGCCACAATATATATGTCTCCCGGTTCAAATTCCTGAATGGTTAAAGAAGCAGTTTTTGAATGGTATAATTCCGCCAGCGGTTTCGCATGATCTTCATCCCGGCTTGCAATCTGCACAATTTCATGCCCTGCATTTTTTATCAATTTACATAAAACAGTTGCGGTGTTTCCCGAACCCAGCATTACAACTTTCATTTCGTCAGTTTTAGACTAAAAATTTTTATCAGTTAGCATTAAATAATATAAACAAAGCTTCATATTTATTAAAATAAATCGACTTTTATTACAAAGTTCTTTGCCAAAATATATTCTTAACAAATTTAATGAATAAGCAAAAAAACTATGTAATTGTTATACAGAAGGGCGTAGCGAAGGTAGAAAATGAATTTCGAAAAACAAATTTTACAATAAAAATTTGATTTTTAATTTTTAAGCTAATATTGCAACCATGAAAAATGGTTCTTTTTTTGAAAAGTTGAAGAATTGAATCCTCTATAGAATTGGATATAAAACGATAATTATGGCAAAAAATTTATTGATTGTTGAGTCCCCTGCAAAAGCGAAAACCATTGAAAAAATTCTGGGCAGTGATTTCGAGGTAAAGAGTTGCTATGGCCATATCCGTGACCTCGAAAAAGATGATATGGGTATTGATATAAAAAACAATTTTGCCCCAAGATACAAGGTACCCGAGGAAAAGGCAAAAGTGGTGAAGGACTTGAAACAATATGCAAAAAAAGCAGAAACCGTATGGCTGGCCTCGGATGAGGATCGAGAAGGAGAAAGTATTAGCTGGCATCTTGCCCAGGTATTGGGACTCGATGTAAATACTACCAAACGTATTGTTTTTCATGAAATCACAAAACCCGCCATCAATGCAGCAGTGCAAAATCCAAGGCTGATAGACATGAACCTGGTAAATTCACAGCAGGCCAGGAGAGTTTTGGACAGGCTGGTAGGGTTTGAACTCTCTCCTGTACTATGGAGAAAAATAGGTATGAAAGGTGGTCTGAGTGCAGGAAGGGTGCAAAGTGTAGCAGTAAAATTAATAGCGGAGAGAGAAAGAGAGATCAACCAGTTTCAGCCAATCACAAATTTTAAAATAGAAGCAACGCTGTCAGCAACCGATCCATCAGGAAAAAACATTTCTTTCAAAGCAGAAGACGGCTCTACGGCAACTATTGAAGAAGCAGAAAAGTTTTTGGAGAGATGTAAAAATGCAGTTTATTCAGTAAAAGATATTGTTGTAAAACCGGGCTATCGTACTTCTGCCGCGCCTTTCACCACTTCTACATTGCAACAGGAAGCCAGCCGGAAACTAGGCTATGGCGTTAGCAAAACTATGTTACTGGCGCAAAAACTTTACGAGAGTGGCAAGATCACTTACATGCGTACCGATAGTGTGAACCTTAGCACAACCGCTAAAGGACAAATAGAAAATGAGATCCGTAAAAATTATGGTGACAAATATTTGCATTTACGCAATTATAAAAATAAAAATGAAAGCGCACAGGAAGCGCATGAAGCCATTCGCCCTACTGAAATGAGTGAGAAAGAAATTCATGATCCTGAAACCTCCCGCCTCTACGACCTCATCTGGAAGCGGACTATTGCAAGCCAGATGAGTGATGCAATTCTTGAGAAAACCACGACCAAAATAAAAATAAGTACCGTAGATGAAGAACTGACTGCTTCGGGGGAAGTGCTGAAATTTGACGGTTTTTTAAAAGTATATTATGAGGGCAACGACGATGATGATAGCGACAACACTGCATTTGGAGCTGAAAGCCGTTTGCCGGCCCTTACTGTAAATCAGCAATTGGTTTTTGAAGAAATGGCTGCAACCCAAAAATTTACAAGACACGCGGCACGATATACTGAAGCCTCATTGGTAAAGAAACTGGAAGAGCTTGGCATTGGCCGGCCGAGTACCTACGCCCCTACTATCAGCACCATCATCAAAAGAAGTTATGTAGAGAAAAGAGATAAAGAAGGGATCAAACGAGATATAAGAATCGTAAAACTTACCAAAGAAAATACCATAAATAAAATAACCATTCAGGAAAATACCGGCGCAGAAAAAGGAAAACTTTTCCCTACCGATCTTGGTTTGGTAGTTACTGATTTTTTGAATCAGCATTTTGATAAAGTAATGGATTATTCTTTTACAGCAAACATTGAAGAAGAGTTTGATAAAATTGCCGAGGGCAAATTAAAATGGAATAATATGGTAAGTGAATTTTATAAACCTTTTCATGATTCGGTAGAACACACGCTCGAAAATGCTGAGCGCGCCAAAGGAGAACGCGAATTAGGATTTGACAAAGAAAGCGGGAAACCTGTTTTTTCACGCATGGGACGATACGGGCCAATGGTACAGATAGGTATTGCTGATGATGAAGAAAAACCGCGCTTTGCAAAATTAAAAGCAACCCAAAGTATAGAAACCATCACCATGGAAGAAGCATTGGATCTTTTTAAATTGCCTCTCAACTTGGGAGAATATGAAAACCAGGAGGTTTCTGTAAATGTGGGAAGATTCGGGCCTTATGTAAAATTTGGCGAACAATTTATTTCAATACCTAAAGGTGAGGAACCGTTAGAAGTTGACTTGCCCCGGGCTATTGAAATCATAAAAGCCAAACAAATAGAAGATGCGCCAATAGGCTATTACAATGAAAAACCCATCACAAAAGGCAAAGGCCGTTTTGGGCCATTTATAAAATGGAATGATCTTTTTATAAATATTCCGCGGGCCTACCATTTTGATAATCTCACACAAAAAGATTGCAACGAACTGATAGAAAAAAAGATGGAGAAGGAAGCCAATCGTTTTATCAGGCAATGGCCGGAAGAAAAGATTGCAATTGAGAATGGCCGCTGGGGGCCGTTTATACGGTTTGGTAAGAAAATGCTGAAGCTGACGGCAAAACCCGAAGGTGGAAAATATACTCCTGAAGAATTAAGTGTGATCGAATTAGAAGATGTAAAAAAAATAATTTTGAAACAAGATCCAAAGGCCTTTGATAAGAAAACAGTAAAGAAAAGAAGCGCTACAAAGAAAGCGGCAAAGAAGAAATAAGGATATTAATACTATTATCCTCAAACCAACATTTAATTTGTAATTCTTTTAAGATGTAAAAGAAAATCAGCATAAATTTCTAACAGTTTACAAATATTTGTATTTTTAAGAAAATATAGATTATGAAGGCAATAGAGTTAAAAGTATATGAGATTTTAAAAAATCGTTTTAGTGAGAACATTTATTGAATTTTTTGATGCAAAAACAAATGAAAAGATTGAAGATAAAAAAGATATTTTCCTGACAAAGAATGATAAAATTGATCTGATAGAAAAAATGAATAAGGATAAAATTGACCTTATTAAGTGGATGTTTGGTTTTTGGATTACAATAATAATAATGCTTCTTATAAATTTCTTCTTTAAAAAATAATTTAAAAAGATTTAGGACTTTTTACTTTCATAGTAAAATTTACAATTGCTGCATTCCATTTGAGTAGGGCACCTCATCCGAGGAATTAAGAAAAAATGAATATTTCTCTGTTTACCTCCTTTATGTCTTTTCCTGGAATCTTTTAACCATCCAGTTTAAAATAATTTATTAAAATTCGTATCAAAAAAAGAAAACAAAAATCAGCACTATTTCTTCTTTTACTGCAAATTGCTTTTCTCTTAATTCTTGCAAATCCATGTAATTCGTAGCTATAAACCTCAACAGGATTAACAATTCATCAACGCTTTAACGTATTATGAAATTTGACTTGCGAAACGGTTTGTTTATTTTTGCTGACAATCAATTTTCCACTGAAAAAGGTTTTTAAAATATTTCTCAAAATTCTGTTAGGCATTCTTGTGCTGATACTTGTGCTTTGGATATTATTGCAAACAAGTTTTTTTCAGAATTTTATTATTCATAAAGTTGCATCCCGCCTTTCAAAAAATCTGAATACAACCGTTTCTATTAAGCATATTGACCTGGAACTTTTTGATAAAATGTCTATGGAGGGATTATTGGTATTAGACAAAAAGAAAGACACATTATTATATGCCGGCTCAGCTAAAGTGAATATTACCGATTGGTTCTTTTTTAAAGATAAAATTACCATCAGATATATCGGGCTTGATGATGCCATCATCAATCTTCACCGTACAGATTCCGTATGGAATTACCAGTTTTTAGTGGATTATTTTTCCGGTTCGGGCAATAAGAAAACAGACACTTCCACCGGTAAAATTAATCTTGATCTGAAAGTATTAAATCTCAAAAATGTAAAAATCTGGCAAAAAGACGAATGGGAAGGAGAAGATCTGCTGGCATCGGTAAATCAATTGAATCTTCATGCAAATTTTATTGATTTTAAAAATAATGTCGCTAATATCAATGATATTACGGTAGACAAACCGTCTTTCACTTTGTATGATTATAGAGGTAAGAAACCGGTTGATACAACCACAGATACTTCAAAAATAATTCCTGCGGAACCGGAAGGATTGCAATGGAACCCTGATGCATGGCAGATTTCAGTAAAAAATTTCTCTTTGGAAAATGGATTGGTAGCTATTGAAAAAGAAAGTTCCAGTCCGTCGCTACCCAATCAATTTGATGACAGCCGTATTGTGATTTCTTCTTTAAAAGGTACGTTTAAAAACCTCCGGTTGATTAATGATACCCTGGAATCCGCTATTTCTATTTCTGCAAAAGACAGGGGTGGTTTTGTAATAAAAAAACTTGCTGCCGATTTTAAGTTTACTCCTAAATTAATGGAGTTTAAAAACCTTGATATTATTACAGCCCATAGCCGGTTAAGAGATTATTTTGCAATGCATTACAATCATTTTAATGACGACATGCAGGATTTTATTAACACTGTAAAGTTAGATGGTCATTTTAGAAACTGTGAAATTAGCAGCGAAGACCTTGCTTATTTTGCGCCGGAAACAAGATCATGGAATACAGTTTTTTCCCTGAGCGGAAACGCCCATGGCAAAGTAGATAATATTACGGGACAAAAAATGATTATCCGCGCTGGAACTGATAACTATCTTGATGGAGATATCAGCCTGAGAGGACTACCGGATATTGACCAAACATTTATTGATTTCAGATCGAGAGAATTAAAAACGAATTATAATGAACTGGTCAAACTGATCCCTTCTTTAAAAGAAATTACCACTCCGAAATTAAGCGCTTTTGGCAATATCAAATTTTCGGGTAGCTATACTGGTTACATTCGAGACTTTGTAACTTATGGAGTCTTAACTACGGATATTGGAGTATTAAAAACTGATCTCCACATGCAGATCCCTGATAAAGGGAAACCACTTTACCAGGGACATATCTCGGCAGGTAATTTCCAATTAGGTAAATTTATTAGCAGCAGCCAGATAGGTAATCTCACGTTTGATGGAAAAATAAATGGTAAAGGATTTAATGCAAATGATATAGACATTGGAATTGACGGAAGCATTAGTAAAATAGAATTCAATCAATATCCTTATTCTAATATTATTGCTCATGGCAGTTTTAAGAAAAATCTTTTTACCGGTTCTGCAAGCATTGATGACCCACATTTAAAAATTGACACGCTTGTTGGTTCTATTAATTTCAGTAAGTCGAATCCCGAGTTTGACCTTGTTGCCAACGTTGACAAGTTGCATCTTAAAAGCCTGGGATTCACTAACGATAGTATTACAGTAAAAGGAAAATTTCGTCTGAATTTTACAGGAAATAATATTGATAATTTTTTAGGCTCAGCCAAATTATACGATGCTGTTTTAAAAGACAATGGGAAACAATTATCTTTCGATTCAATTAATGTAAATTCTACAGTTTATGACGGGAAAAAATTATTAACTGTAAAAACAAATGAGCTGGATGCCAGTATCAACGGCAATTTTAAAATACTTGAACTACCCAATGCTTTTCAATTATTTCTAAATAAATATTATCCTTCGTACATAGATAAGCCTCAAAAAATAGTGGAAAACCAGAATTTTTCCTTTATTGTAAACACGAGAAATATCAGTGAGTATATTAATCTTTTCGACAAAAGAATTACAGGGTTTGATTATACCACTATAAATGGAAATATTGATATCGCTGCTAATACTTTACACCTTCAGGCAAATGTGCCGCAGTTTAATTACAGCAAAATCAGTTTTAATAATTTTATTTTGAATGCCAGCGGAAATAAAGATACGCTGATATTAAAAGGTGAAATAGATGACGTTGTGATCAATGACAGCCTGCATTCTCCTGATACAAAATTAAGTATCGTCGCAGCCAACGATATTTCTGATATCAACATTCTGACTACCGGAAACAAAACCCTGAGTAATGCAGAAATCTCTGCCAGGTTGCAAACAAAAAAGAATGGTTTCAAATTAACTTTTAATCCTTCTTCATTCACCATCAACCAAAAACAATGGCATATATCAAAAGACGGCGCACTGGAGCTTAGCAATAAATTATTGATGGCTGATAATATCAAATTTACACAGAACGACCAGCAGGTTTATATTTCCACTCAACCCTCTTCTACAGGAAATAGCAATGATGTAGTTATAGCAGTTCAAAATCTTGTAGTAGAGGATGTAACTCCTGTCTTTTTGAAATCACCAAAGCTACAAGGCTTGCTGGATGGCAGCATTCACATTAATGATCCTTTTGGACAAATGGCAGTTGAGTTTGATACAAAAATTAATCAATTCAAATTTGAAAACGATTCCATAGGAGTGATCACTGCTAATGGCGAGTATCTTTCATCTCCGGGAACTTTTACTGTAAATGCAATTTCAAATAATGACCTTTACAATTTCACCGCAAATTTTGGCTACAGGTTTAAAGATACCTCTACCAATCAATTGAGCGGTTCAGTGGTTCTTAATAATTCAGGAATTCATATTCTGGAAAATTACCTGAATAATATCTTTAGCAATATTTACGGAAGAGCCACAGGCAAACTAAGTATTTCGGGCAAGGCGTCTGCTCCAAAGCTAACAGGAACCGTCAGCCTCGACAGCACTACAATGACGGTTAATTATACCCAATGCCGTTACATTTTAAAAGATAGTTCCATCATCACATTTAATCCTGATGAAATAGATTTTGGCACTTTAAAAATAAAGGATACCCTCAATCGTACGGCAACTATTACGGGGAAGATCTATCATACTTTTTTTGATAATTTTTTCTTTAACGAATTACATCTTAAAACAGATCCTATAGGAAATAAACCCGGAAAATTTGCCCTGCTAAATACTACAGCCCGCGACAATAATGAGTTCTATGGAAAGGTAACAGGTCAGGCAGAGCTATCGCTCAATGGATTTATTACGGATATGCAATTAAATATTTCCGGCGAACCTACAGACAGCAGTCACATTTATTTACCCACGGGAGAAACCGCAGAAACAGGGTCTATGGATTATATTGAATTCATAAAATTTGGCCGCGAAATGAAAGCCGATCTTCAGGCGCGGGAAAACACCAGCATAAAAGTGAATATGGAACTTACTGCCAATCCCTTGGTGAAAATAGATGTGATACTGGATGAAGCTACAGGTGATGTAATAAAAGCGCAGGGAAGTGGAAAATTAAATATTACGGTAGGTACTTCAGATCCTTTAACTATTAGGGGCAGATACGATATAGAACAAGGCGCTTATACATTTAACTTCCAGACTTTTTTAAAAACTCCATTCACATTACAACAAGGATACATTGAATGGTCAGGAGATCCGTACCTTGCCAAACTCAATATTGACGCTGTTTACAGAGCCGAGAACGTGGACCTGAGTAATATTCCTACTGCTACAGGATTTTCGAATGCAAAAGGCGATGTGGATATCATTTTTGAGCTACGTGGTACTTTAAAAGATCCGAGTCCGCAATTTGAATTTCAGTTTCCTTTTGATAATCCTTTAAAATCTGATCCAATTGCTACTGAGTATTTGAAGACAAGATACCAGGGAGATCAAAATGAATTGAACAATACAGTAACTTCCTTATTATTGTTCAATACATTTCTTACTAATGACCAAAGCCTTCTCAGTGGAAATAATACAGGAAATTTTGTTACACGAAGTGTAGGACAAATATTATCCAATACCTTATCTTCTTCGCTTAATAACTGGTTGCGAAAATTATTTAACACCAATTCTGTAAATCTTTATACCAACATAAATACCGCCGATTTTAATTTCCAGAGAGCAGCAACTGCTCAAAATGAAATCCAAAACGTAGGCAACTTTGGTGTTAAAACCACTTTTTTAAATAATAAACTATTGGTGAAAGTGGGCGGTAATGTGGATTACAACAAGATCGGACAGACAAGTCCCAATTCCAACTCCAATTTTCTGTTCACTCCCGATGTTTCTTTTGAATACCTGATTTCCCCGGATGGCAGATTAAGAGTAATTGGTTTCAACAGAAGCGAAACTGATATAGGAGATATAGCTGGTCTTACGCTAAGTAACCGAACAGGTATTCAACTTTCTTACCGAAAAGATTTTGACTCGTTTGCAGAGTTTTTTACTAATGAGAAAAAACGGTCAAAGAAAGTGAAATAATGAATTAAAAAAATAGAAATCTTTGTTTTTTGTTTGTTTGCCGTTTTTTAAAAAATAGCTTTTAAAGAAACCCTTCCGGTATTAACTATCGAATTAGTCCCTGATTTACGGCCTTCATATTGCAGATCGAGTTCTATGTTTCCCGCCATTCTTTTGGTGAGTTCCATATCCCATAAATAATTTTTCCCGGGTAATAATCCGTTCAATAACACGTAACCTACTGTGCTGTTGGGATCGCCCGTGAAATTGATATTATTAAAAGAAAACCTCCCATTGATAGTACCGTTGGAAAGTACATTATACTTTACTTCAGCAGCCAATTGATTATTGATTGCCTTTGCAGAATCACCGAGCTTGTCATTTCTTGTATCGTAGGTGTAAATGAGGCTTACCCGAAAATTACTTTTATATATATAGCTTACAGAAGGTTCTGCAGATACTTCGTCAACCTGGTAATTCCTGTTAGCAAAGGTCGGATTGGCCAGTTGGTTGCGGTCATATTTATTAGTAAATGAAGTTGCAATGGAACGTGATAAATTCCAACGTCCCTTAATAGCTAAATCCCTGAATGAATTACTTTCAAAACCATAACTCAAAAGAGCCTTGTTACTATTTAAGCGATGAGTAATATCTATTCCCCACACGCTGCTGGTACGGTTAAAATAAATGGCATTCGTCAAAAATGAATTTAACGAAAGTAAAGAAGTGTCAATTAATTGTTTACTAAAAGGACTGAATTCAAATCCATCTTTGGAAATTTCTTTCTTATTGGTTTGCAAAGAAGAAGTAGTACTTAATTTTCTTAGAAATTTCATGAATCTTTTTGTAGTATTTGCCGGTATGATCAAATTAGGATTCAATGAAACATTGTAGTTAAACTGGATGTAATTCGCTTTTACATAATCGTTGGTTGGAGTATACACCCTGATCCATGTTTTTTGATCGTCGAAAACGGCTACTTCAAATTCATTTAATTCAGGAATTCCATCTTTATTATAATCGTTCCAGGTATAATACCCTTGCCCGGCAGGCACTTGCAGGTACGTGTATTCGAGTTTTTGTTCCTGCCCGGAACCCAGTTCGTATAACACATTCCCGTTTAAAAAACCCTTCCATTCATGAACAGCATATTCCAGCCTTCCCAAAAGACTCTTGTCACTTTGCTCATTTGTAACGCTAGGATTGAGCACATCCAGTTTACGATAGGTAACATTCATTCTCAATTGTTCATGTTCATTCTTCATTAACTCTGTCGTAAGATTTATATTCTGGCTTTTGTCCTGGGTTATTAATCCTTTTTGATAAGGAATTTTATTTTCTCTTGTAGAATAAGTGATACCCCATTTATTTGGTTTTTTATCTGATGATTTCAGATACACCTGCCATGTATTGAAAGCAAAACTAATAGACTGTAAGGTATCTGCCTGTTTGTCGAGTTGTTGGTTATTTTCAGAAGAATATCCCCCACCTATTTTCATGTCTTTTAATCCGGGGAAAATTTTATATACATCTAAAGAAGGCCTCAGGTATGCCCCATCTTGTATAGCACTGTTGATATTGGTAATATCAAATTTATCGTTGAAATGCCACCCATTTATTACCATTACATTATCAATAGAATTTCTGATACCTTCGTATTGATCACTGCGGTTATAACTGGTGAATTGATATTTCAAAAGATTATTTTTGGGGTCGCTCAATTGTGCTGAAGCATTAATTAAATTTTCTGTAGCCGCAGGTGCATCAAAAGGAAGGCTCCAGTCGCGGTTAAACTCCACATTGCGCAAGGTCTCAATAGGCGTAAAATCTTTCTGAACAAGTTCATAACCCACATCCGTTTGCAATGTCAGTCCTGGTTTCCAATTGCCAAGTACATTTTGTTTAAATACATAATCAAACTTAGCGGCTCCGCCTTTATCTCCCCCTTTGTCTATAAGTGAAAAAGTATTTACATCATAATTACTCATGGCTACTTCTGCTTTCAGTGATGATTTGGCATTAAAAGAATATTGGGCACCTGCCGTTAGCACCACATGCCTTTGAGGAGCTATTAAAAGTAGTACAGGAGCCCATTCCCCTTGCTTCACACCATTTACAGGCTGCACCCATTGAAAAACCCTTCCATTGGCATTGCCGTCGTCAAGAATATTGTAATCACCTTTTCCGGCGCCCATATCAGTAAAAGAAAGATTATATAAAGAATCAGTCTGGCTTACCGAATACACATAGATAGTATCATGAATCCCATTATAAGTGGTATCCACTTTTCTATATAGTATTTTATTTACTGCAAAAGTATCCAGCGTTGCATTAGGATAGGTAGCGCTGTCAATATGATTTCCCAACTGTGATAAAAATTGTTTTTGTTGAGTCGTGAGTGTTTGATTAATAGGAGAATTTTTGGCATCAGAATTTACATAAGCCCCGACACTCACCGTCAGCTTTTTATTAACTTTAAGATCATCATTTGCATACAAAATAGAATTAAGATAATTTTGGTTAGAGTATTCAAACTCCACCTGGATCCTCGTGTCTTTCGTAATTAAATGTTTGACTGTAAATGTTAGTTGGGCATTATTATAGTCAATTACATAATCCTGGTCCTGTCCCCTGGTCAATAATTGACCATCAATATAAACTTTTTCGGTGCCTGCGAGTACTGCAAAATAAATTTCATTATTGGCGCCGTAAAGCTGGTAGGGTCCCTGGTTACCTTCAATGGGAGTTAGTATGTCCTTCATATAAGTTCCTTTGGTAATGGCGCCACTTAGCACAAGTGAATTGCTCATGTCTTTTTTAATTACATTATCTGTCTCAAAAGAAGCCCCCTGAATTCTTTGTGTAAAATCAAGAAAATAATTTTTGCTTTGCCTGATGTCTATATCCCCAAAATTAGCCTGCCATCCGTGTTTTTTTATTTGCATATAAATTCTGTCAAAATCCCTTATGTTTTGTGTATTTCCTTCGGGTTGAATGGGAATATTATTATCACTGATAGCTGCCGTAAGTTCCATACTGTCGCCTATATAACCATTGAGTTGAAGATTTAATGTGGAACTTACAACCGCGTCCTGGGTATTACCAACCGTAATTCCACGCCCAAAACTTCCGTTATAATTAATATTGCCAAAATCAATTATTTTATTCTCAAACTGGTTGCTTTTAAAAACGTAAGGTTTTTCCATAGCAAAATTGAAACGGATACTGTCGTAATTAAAATGTCTCGTAATGGAATTTAATTTATAAGGAAAAACACGATAAGTGATAAAGACACTATCAGGTAAATTTTTCGACTTCCAGGTGATCTCTGCATTGACGTAATCTAAGGTGAAAGCATTTCCAGGAATTCCGGTGACTTCAAGGCTGTTAGGAATAATGCTGTTGCTATCGAGTAAAAGCGGATTGATCTTAGTAGAAATTTTTTTACTCCTGATATTAGAAAGAGATGCCGGATTCTTTTGGGAAAGCCCATTAATATAAAAAAATAAGCAGACAATAAGAAGGTATGTTCTTTCCGGTTTCAAGCAGTAGGATTTTACAAAGGTCTAAAATTAGTATTTATGGTTGGAAGTTGAGTAGATTAAGCCTTCTATATCAAAAGATGGTATTTTTCTGACTAAATGAACCACTATCCCTTTTTTATAAGTTTTTCAAATTTTCTTTTTCTTCTCTCTGCATTTGGTGTGCTGTTTCTACTCACATCGTGGCTGACAAGTTAAGGCTTCGGGCATCCCAATAATCGCAATAAAATTGGTTGTGTACTCCATATCAGGTAAGACATAGTATAAATGGCTATTTATCTGAAGAAGGAAATATATAGGCTATTCTTCATAATATTGAAGATATTATTACCCGGATGGCCTTTATTGAAAAATGAGTGAAAAAAGTCTGAAATATGCAAAGAAACACAATAATTTTAAATCCCGATAATCATTTGAAAAAAAATACCAGGTCCAATCCGGCAAATCTTCCTCACGCAAAAAAAAATTAACTATTAAATCTTTAATAAATTAATTAATTTTCTGCAGGTTTTTATACCCTTATTTTTAAGATTCAATTACATCTTAATTAAATTAGATGATAAAAAATTTTATAAAATTTCGAATGATGAATTTAAAATTGAAAAACATTTCTTAAATGCATAAAGCAACTTTGAATCTTAATAAAAATATCTTTTTAATACTTCTAAATTTTATTATTAATTTGATTGGTTTTAAAGTAATAGCACAGAAAGAACCACCAGTTTCGAAAGATAGCTCAACACTTGCATTTCAAAAGGAAATGGCTTATTATAAAACACAGAAAGACCTTGCAGACTATGTGTTAATAATTTTGCATAAAAATCCTGATAAAAGATTTGATAGTACTTTAAATAAAAATACAAAATTTCATATTTCGGCAGCTCCAATTACAGAATATACACTTTCAACCGGTTTTGCCGGCGGAATAGCAGGAATTGCAGGATTCTTAGCAAACGGTGATGGACATACGAATACATCATCTGTCCTGGCTGCTATAAAATATACGCAGGATAAACAATTCCTGATTCCTATACAATCAAATATTTGGACAAAAAATAATAAATATAATTTATTGGGAGATTTGCGCTATCTAAATTATCCTCAGGAAACTTATGGATTTGGAACCTCCAATTCATTAGCCAATGGATATATTGTTGATTATAAATACATCCGGTTTTATCAATATGTTTTAAAAAATATTGGCAAAAATTTATATGCAGGTTTTAGCTATCAGCTCGATTACCATTGGGATATAAAAGAATTAAATGCTCCTACGGGAAGAGTTACAGATTTTGAAAAATATGGATACAGCCAAACTTCTTCTTCGTCGGGGATTGCTTTAGATTTTTTATATGATTCAAGAAAAAATTCAATTAATCCGGAGGGTGGCAGCTTTTATAGTAATATTGTTTTACGGCAAAACGTTAGGTTTCTTGGCAGCACCACTAACTGGAACTCCATTCTTATTGATGTTAGAAAATATATCAAATTAATACATAATAATGTATTGGCATTCTGGAGTTACAATGTATTTACATTAAGCGGCAACCCTCCTTACCTGGACCTTCCGGGAACAGCTTCTGATACTTATAATAATACCGGTAGAGGTTATGCGCAAGACAGATTTATCGGAAAAAATATGGTAGATATTGAAGCTGAATTGAGATACGGCATTACAAATAATGGATTTCTAGGCGGTGTTATTTTTGCAAACGCTGAGTCGCTTTCAGAATTGAGCACTAATAAATTTACATCAATTGCTCCTGCAATTGGTGCAGGATTACGTATCAAATTCAATAAATTTTCCCGAACAAATATTTGCATTGATTACGGTATAGGCACCAATGGCTCACATGGATTTTTTGGTAATTTAGGAGAAGTGTTTTAGGTCTCTTTATTAGCCAACGCTTAATTTCTATATAATTTCCCTGCCTTTTAATTAAACTTTAGTTATTCGTCAAAAGGAAAGCAATGATAAAAATTTTGTAACAGGTTTCTGAAAATAAAAAATAGGAATCGGGAATATTTGTTTGTTTACTGTAAAATAGATTTCAGTTCTTAGTCATGAGCCAGCAAACAAATACACCTTACTCTCTCCTTTGGAAATAAATAACCGGTATTCTCATTCAACTAATAAACTAATAAACAATTCAACCAATTTATCAATAAACTACTTAACCATTAAACCACCTTATTTCGCCATGGTTTCAGATGAAAGAGCCGCATGTAAAAGTTCCTTATTCAATCTTGCAATATTTCTTACAGAAATTCCTTTAGGGCATTCTGCTTCACAGTTATGAATATTCCCGCAGTTACCAAAACCTTCTTTATCCATTTGTTGTACCATATTTATTACCCTTGTTTTCCTTTCAGGATCTCCTTGTGGCAATAAGGCTAACTGAGCTACTTTGGCGCTTACAAATAACATTGCAGAACCATTGGGACAAGCAGCTACGCAAGCCCCGCAGCCGATACAAGCTGCTGCATCAAAAGCTTCTTCTGAAACATATCTATCTACAGGAATCGCGTTTGCATCTACGGCGTTTCCTGTATTTACAGAGATAAAACCGCCTGCCTCAATAATCCTGTCGAATGCAGATCTATCAACCATCAGATCTTTTATTACGGGGAACGAAGTAGCTCTCCAGGGTTCTACAACAATAGTATCACCATCTTTGTAAGCCCGCATGTGCAACTGGCAAACAGTATTTTTTTGCCATGGCCCGTGTGCACGACCATCTACATACATACTGCATGCGCCACAGATTCCTTCACGGCAATCGTGATCAAAAGCAATAGGTTCCTTGCCTTCTTTTACCAGTCTTTCGTTTAGCACATCAAACATTTCGAGGAATGACATTTCTGATGAAATATCCTTTACATCAAAAGTTTCAAAATTCCCTTTTTCAGACGAATTCTTTTGACGCCAGACTTTAAGGGTGAGATTCATTGTGTAGTGTTCCATTATTGTATTATTTTATTATTCGATTGCTAAATGGCTAAATTTTTGAATTGTTTCACAGCCAATTTTTCATTTGAATATTTAATAAATTGATTAAGAGTTTTTGGCAATTTGCCCAACTCAGTAAAAATGTGTTCATACTTCTCTTTACTTAACAATTTTCTTATTTTAGATTTTTCATTCCAATCAAAACTTTCTTTCAGGGAGCCTTGACTGAAACAATTTAACAGGCTACTTATAACTCCTTTCACTCGGTTTCGTCAATTCAAAGGTCAATGGTTCTTTATTCAATACTTCCCCGTTGGATGTATATTCCCAAGCTGCTACATAACTGAATTCTGCATCTATACGTTTTGCTTCGCCGTCCTCGGTCTGGCTTTCTTCCCTGAAATGGCCGCCACAACTTTCCCTTCGGTTGAGCGCATCTATGCATATTAATTCTCCCAATTCCAGGAAGTCTGCTACCCTACCCGCTTTATCTAGTTCAGGATTCATTTCAAAAATGTCTCCGGGTATTCTTACATTCTCCCAAAATTCTTTTCGTAATGCTTTGATTTCTTCTATGGCTTCTTTTAATCCTTTTTCATTACGCGCCATTCCACATTTCTCCCACATGATATGACCCAATCTCTTATGAAAACTTTCAACGGATTCGCTCCCTTTAATACTCATTAATTTTTCTATTCTTTCTCTCACTGCATTCTCTGCTTCTTCAAAAGCCGGATTGTTGGTAGGAATGGCAGCATTGCGTATTTCGCCCGACATATAATTTCCAATCGTATAAGGGATTACAAAATATCCATCTGCCAATCCCTGCATTAATGCAGAAGCTCCCAGCCTGTTAGCACCATGATCGCTGAAATTAGCTTCACCAAGACTATACAATCCGGGAACATTTGTCATCAGTTCATAATCAACCCAAAGGCCACCCATCGTATAATGCACTGCAGGATAAATTCTCATGGGAACTTCGTATGGATTTTCGCCAGTTATCTTTTCATACATTTCAAAAAGATTTCCATATTTTTCTTTGATTACCTGTTTGCCCAAATCAATAATCGTTTCCTCATTCGCGTCATGTATTCCTTTTTTGTGCACTTCTGTTTTGCCATATCGTTTGATGGCATCAGCAAAATCGAGATACACAGCTTTTTTTGTAGTACCTACTCCGTAACCCGCGTCACATCTCTCTTTGGCAGCCCTTGAAGTTACATCGCGGGGGCCCAGATTACCAAATGCGGGATATCTTCTTTCCAAATAATAATCACGTTCATCTTCGGGAATTTGATTTGCTTTTCTGTTATCATCTTTCTTTTTTGGAACCCATATTCTTCCATCATTTCTAAGGCTTTCGCTCATCAGAGTCAATTTGCTCTGATGATCGCCCGTAACAGGAATGCATGTAGGATGAATTTGTGTATAGCAGGGATTTGCAAAAAATGCGCCTTTTTTATGCGACTTCCAGGCGGCGGTTACATTGCTACCCATGGCATTGGTGCTCAGATAAAAAACATTTCCATATCCACCTGAGCAAATCAACACCGCATGTCCGAAATACCTTTCTAATTTTCCTGAAACTAAATTTCGCGCAATAATACCCCTTGCCTTGCCATCAATTTTTACAATATCATGCATTTCATGGCGCGAATACATAGTAACATTTCCCAGCGCTACCTGTCGTTCCAGCGCTCCATAAGCGCCAAGCAATAATTGTTGTCCAGTTTGTCCGGCGGCATAAAACGTACGCTGTACTTGTGTTCCACCAAAAGAACGATTAGCTAACAAGCCGCCGTATTCACGTGCAAAGGGAACACCTTGTGCCACACATTGGTCAATAATATTTCCACTCACCTGCGCAAGGCGATAAGTATTTGCTTCGCGAGAGCGGAAATCCCCTCCCTTCTCTGTTTCGTAGAAAAGGCGATAAACCGAATCGCCATCATTCTGATAATTTTTTGCTGCATTGATTCCTCCCTGTGCCGCAATGGAATGCGCACGGCGCGGGCTATCCTGGAAACAGAATGATTTCACTTTATAACCTAATTCGCCCAAAGTGGCTGCAGCAGAGGCTCCCGCAAGTCCGGTACCTATTACAATCACTTCCAATTTCCTTTTATTGGCAGGGCTTACTAATTTTACATGGTCTTTGTAATTAGTCCATTTCTGAGCCATTTCACCTGCTGGAATTTTTGCTTCTAATGCCATACGTTAGTGTTAAATATTTTGATGCTGAAAAATTGATCTCAGCTTTATATAATTTTATTTATTGAAGCCATCCTGCCATAAATGCAAGTGGCATTGAGGCAAATAATAAACAAATGACGATGGAATAAAAAACACCGATACCTCTTATAAGAGGTGTCCATCTTTTATTATTAATGCCAAACGTTTCAAAGGCACTTTTAAATCCATGTAGTAAGTGAAACAAAAGAGAAGCCAGTCCTATCATGTGTAAAACAAACCATACGGGGTTGGTAAATATCTTTTGCATTTGTTCATAAAGATTTATATCAGGCCCGTGAAAATACAATTCGCTTTTAGTATGCGCCCAAAACTGAGATAAATGCATTACTAAAAACAAAAGTACAAATGTTCCCAGCCATCCCATAAGGCGACTGTTCCATTTTATTTCTTTTACATAGTTGTGTTTTAGGTTATTTATTTTCCTAGCTGCCTTATTTTGTTTCCACAATAAAAGTCCCTGAATAATATGAAGTATAAATGCCGCAAATAAGCCTACTTCCAGAACCCTGATGATCCAGTTATATAGCATGAAATGAGCCGCTGCGTTAAATGTGGCACCATCATCATTGTAAAAAATTAGTGCGTTTAAAGTTGCGTGGATAATGAGATAGATTATCAAAAAGAATCCGGTGAAAGCCATCAGATATTTTTTGCCAATCGAAGATGTGAGTAACTGTTTCAAGGTCATAAATCGGAGAGTTGATAAATTTCAGATAAGCAAAGGTAATACAGGAAGTTTAAATTTTTTATTACAAAAGGTTTGAAGAATAGTGAACTTTTAATTTTTCTATTTTTGAAACCATTATAGCTCGCTCTCTCATTGAAATTATTTTTCAATTAGCAAAATCCAACCAAATCATTAAACTACCACTTTAAAAATGGAAATAGGTTACTTTGAAAAATTAACGTGTGTGCCCAGCCGCCCAAAGCCAACTAAAAAAAAGCATTGACTGGATAATCGAATATTTTGATTTTATTATTTTACATTGCAAATAATTTTTTTAATTTAAAGCCGTATGAATATCATTACAAAACATCCGATCAATGACCTGGGTTATAATTTTATAGCATCTTCTTATATTCCAAAAGAAGAAGACGAATACTATCTCCGGAATCAGCAAAATGATAATGGAATAGATTACCGCAGGCTTTCAGGATCAGAAATAGAAATATTAATTCGTAATGGAAATACATCAGATGATTGGGGGAAAATTTTTGTTTCAAGAGAATTTGATCCCGCACTGGTAAAAAATTCTAATTTTCATGGTCTCATCCGCATTGGCAAACTACAACCATACTATCTCGAATTTCACAATCTGAGAATGCCGGTTGGTATTTACAACAGTCAAATCATCAGTTGCGATTTTGGACATAATGTTTGTATCAACAATGCCAATTATTTAAGCCATTACATCATTGGAGATGAAGTAATGATCTCCAATGTAAACGAGCTGGCAACAACAGATTATGCAAAATTTGGTAATGGAATTTTAAAAGACGGGGAGAAAGAAAGTGTGAGAGTATGGATAGAAGTTCGCAATGAAAATGGCGGCAGGCGAATAGCACCTTTCAACCGGATGCTTCCAGGCGATGCCTTTTTATGGAGTAATAACCCTGAAGATACCGAACTGCAAAAAAGATTCATAGAGCTTACGCAAAAAGAGTTTGATCAAAAAAGAGGTTATTATGGCACTATTGGCGACAGGTGTGTTATAAAAGATTGTGACATTATCAAAGACGTAAAAATAGGAACTGATGCTTATATAAAAGGCGCTAACAAATTGAAAAATCTTACCATCAACAGCGATAAAGAAAGAACCTCACAGATAGGCGAAGGATGCGAAATGGTAAATGGTATTGTTGGTTTTGGATGCAGAATATTTTATGGAGTAAAAGCGGTCAGGTTCGTAATGGCAGCTCATTCACAATTAAAATACGGTGCACGGTTGATCAATTCTTATCTCGGAAATAATTCTACCATTTCCTGCTGCGAAGTTTTGAATACGCTCATTTTCCCCAATCACGAACAGCATCATAATAATTCATTTTTATGCGCTTCCATGGTGATGGGACAAAGTAATATTGCAGCAGGTGCTACAATAGGAAGTAACCATAACAGCAGGGGCGCCGATGGCGAAATCATTGCCGGGCGAGGCTTCTGGCCAGGATTATGCGTAAGCCTGAAACATAATTCGAAATTTGCCTCCTTCTGTATTTTAGCAAAAGGTGATTATACTTTTGAAATGAATATCAAACTTCCTTTTTGTCTCATAAGTAATGATGTAAAAGATGATAAATTAATTTTAATGCCGGGTTATTGGTTCCTGTATAATATGTATGCGTTGGAACGCAATGCCTGGAAATTTGAAGACCGCGACAAACGAACTGAAAAAATTCAAAAAATTGAATACAATTATCTCGCACCGGACACCATCAATGAAATGTTTGCTGCCATTGAGATTTTATCAAAATTAAAAATAAATGAATTGGGAAATTCTGAGATTGAAGGAATAGAAAACAGTACCAGGAAAACTGAAGTAGTAAAAGTGAAACAGGTGCTGGAATTATTTAAAGAGCTTATCTCCTATTATGGAACTGTTCAATTAATAAAGCATATAAAAGAAAATAATTTTTCCTCTTTTGAAGAATTTAAAAAAAGCATTCAGGTAAAAATTTCCAGGAACGAATGGAAAAATATTGGCGGCCAGTTGATTCCTGCAACAGATGTAGAAAAATTAAAAAATAAAATAAAAGGTAATAAAATAAATACATGGAGTGAGGTGCATGATTTTTATGGAGAGACAGGAAATGATTACGAAAAACATAAACTAATACACGCTTTCACTTCTTTATTGGAAATTGAAAATATTACTTCAAAGCAATTTACTTCTGCTTATTTTAAGAAATTATTGCAAAGCGCCCTGGCCACCAAAACGTGGATAAGTAAAGGAATTTATGAATCGCGTGCCAAGGATTATTCCAATCCTTTCAGAAAAATGGTTTACGAATCCAAAGATGAAATGGATGCAGTTATCGGCAAAATCGAAGACAATCATTTTATCCAGGACCAGTTTAAAGAATTGGATAATTTCAAAAAAACAGTAAAGAATTTGGGGAAGAGATTTGGGGAATGAATTTTACGGAAATCCAGTAAACGAATAATTAAGAAAGATTCTTATTTTTTTGAAGAGATGAAAATAAAGACAGATGTTGGCTGCATCTTGTAAATATCTAAAATTACATTAAGTCATTTGGTTTAGGCATATGCATGAATTTCGGTAATCTGCTGCCAAAATTGGTTCGAAGTAAATTCTGCGTAACAAAGAAGATTGAAAAGAAAATAATAAACGGGACATAGACAAAAAAAAACAGGGTGCCCGCAAATGCCGGATTAGCATACCATTGAAGGAAATTTTCTTGAATATTTTTATTTCAAACTCAAAGCCAGTCTGGATTACTTATTTACAGGAAGACATTATTGAAATAAAAAATGGGAATAAATGTTTGTTTACTGTAATTGTTCATTCCTTTTAAGAGCTAAGACATAAACTTTCCCGAATTAAAATCAGAAGCATCCCATATTATCAAATCCTGCTTTACATTATAATTTAATTGCCATACCTGTTACAATAGCAAGACCAATACTCATCAAAGTGCCGATTACAAGGTATTCTGTTTTTATTTCCAGCCGGTCTTTTTCATTAAATCGAATGATCCCTTTTGCTGCCACTAATAAACTGATAGCAGAATACTGGCTTTGCATCACAAAGATCAAAATAATAATTCGTTCTACGATCCCGATCCATTTTCCTGCATTGGCAAGGCTTTCTGCATTTTCTATTTTATCGCGCCATTTTTGAGTCACCTGCCCAATCAGGATGCCGGCGGGTGTGGTTAAAAATACAAAAGCAGCTAAAGTCTTCCATAAAGATGGTTGAGCATCAAGTTGATGAAAAGCCGCTTGTACATCATTCCAGTGAATAAAGGTAACATACCAGCATCCCATAATGATGATCAGATGCATTGCCTGATCTATCAAAAAAAATGTAACGGTACTTTTTTGATAAGATTTCCATCCGTCAATTAATGTATGTGTTACGCAAATTATTAACGCTATCGGCCAATATTGCCAGCCAATCAAAATCCACGCAAATACCCCTGTAACAAATCCGTGCAGGTATAATTTAGCAGAAGTAAAATGCTTTTCATTCCTGTCTTTTACCCACGATTTCGGTTGTAGAATAAAATCAGTTATAAGATGCGCCGATACAAGCTTCGTAACCCAAATGGATTCAATAATCATATTAATTGATTGATAATGTTTTCATATTGCTTCAAAAGTTTTTCTATCTCATTCCATCTGCCTGCACTTACATGCTGGCTGATAGTACTTTTTGTTCTTTTAAACTTCTTTGCAACCTCCTGTTGTGTTTTGCCTTTTAATAACTCAAAAATTACCTCTGCCTGCTTACTTGTCATTGTATTAAAAATAGCATTTACATAATCTGAAACTACCTGTAGTCCTTCATTAGCCAATGTATTGGAAGTAACTATAGAAATCCTAGTTTCGGATCCTGCAATTTCGTCAAATGACCTGCCCGACAAAAGAAATGCTTCACCTTTTGCTGCGCCCAACGTTTTGATGGGAGTCGTAATTTTTCCAACGCCGATGCTTATTCTTACGTCCGATGATATCGTTTCATCTTCCAATGATATGCTTATTGCCGCGGCACGGCACAACAATGCTATCCGGAAAGCACTTTTTGGATCTTTTACATATACCTGGAAACTATCGCCACGGTAAAATTCAAACAGGTAAGGATTTAATATCTGTTTTAGTATCCTCAACAATTTTCTCTCATTGACTTTTCCTAACCTTGTAGAGTTTACAATATCTCCGGTAAGCGCTGCACTGATAGCCATAACAAATAATTAATTTGGAAAGTAAATATACAAACTATTTTAAAATTCGTATTAATAGCCGAATTTTATAGAAGTTCGTATTAATAGACGAACTATTAATATATTCGGTAAAATAGACGAACCAGTGAATATTATATCAAATAGCGCTTCTAAAATACAAAGGGATTTGATTTGTTTATCAAACCAATTATTACAAAGAATGAAGAAAATATATAGGTTAAAAGGGGTTTGGCCTGTTTTGATGCGAGAGCTAAACTGAGTACCGCTTAAAAGCCTTAAAATTTTACATCTACTATACTTAATCTCCCATGCAACCCCTACTTAACAGATTTGGTAATATTCACAAATTGATTGAAATTGCTCTATTGAGTTGCAAAGGCATCAAAAGACTTTAAGGTATTGTTTATAAGCTATGCTCAAAAACTTTTTATTCATGTTCTTATTTTAGTCTCTCATCGCATAATAATCATTAATTTTAACATTCAAATTATGTTGGCAGGATTGGGTACGGACTTAATAGAAATTAATCGAATAGCTGAAAAAATAAATAAAGAATCCGGTTTCAGAGAGACGGTGTTTTCAAAAAAAGAAATAGTTTATTGTGAATCAAAAATCAATAAGTTTGAGCATTATGCGGCACGTTTTGCTGCTAAGGAATCTTTTTTTAAAGCGCTTGGAACCGGCTGGATAACAGGAACACATTTTAACGAAGTTGAAATAACAAACGATAAGTCCGGTAAACCTGTCTTGGTTTTACTGGATGAAACCAAAAAAACACTTTCTCCATTGAGGATAAGAAAAATTTTGGTTTCTATGTCGCATCTTAAAGAAATTGCTTCGGCAGTAGTGATCATAGAAAAGTAATATGAGTTTACAGGAATTAGCATCTGAATCAACAGAAAAAACAAAAGTATTGCAGGAACAAAAACTGCAGGAATTACTGCTTTATCTAAACACACACTCTCCTTTTTACCGGGAACTATTTGCTAAAAACGATATTGAAATAGATGATATTAAAACGCTGGAAGACCTGGCTGCGCTGCCAACTACCAGTAAAGAGGATTTGCAGCAACGCAATAATGATTTTTTATGCGTAGATCCAGTTAAGATCATAGAGTACACATCCACATCAGGAACATTAGGCAGCCCGGTAACCATTGCACTCACCGAAAATGATTTGAAACGATTAACAACTAATGAATATAATTCCTTCGTTTGTGCTGATAGCACTTCCTCAGATACTTTCCAACTAATGTTAACACTTGACAGGCAATTCATGGCCGGGATCGCCTATTATTCCGGGTTGCGAAAGCTGGGCGCCGGTATTATCCGCTTAGGTCCAGGAGTGCCCGCAATGCAATGGGAAACCATACAACGCCTTAAACCTACAGCGATTGTAGCCGTTCCTTCGTTTATACTCAAGCTCATTCAATTTGCTAAGGATAATCATATTGATCTGACCAATTCTTCCGTAAAAAAAGCTGTTTGTATTGGCGAAAATATACGTAATACTGATTTCTCTTATAATTTACTTGGTAAAAAGATAACTGAAGCCTGGAACATTCAGCTTTATTCAACTTATGCTTCTACTGAAATGCAGACAGCATTTACTGAATGCGGAGAAGGGCGCGGTGGCCACCTGCAACCTGAATTAATGATCGTTGAGCTACTAGACGAGAATAACCGGCAAGTAGCATCGAACATGCCAGGCGAAGTAACTATTACAACACTAGGTGTAGAGGGGATGCCATTGCTGCGTTATAAAACAGGAGATATTTGCATGTATTTTGATGAGCCCTGTGCATGCGGCCGCACAAGTTTGCGCCTATCGCCCATTATAGGTCGTAAAAAACAAATGATAAAATTTAAGGGTACTACACTTTATCCACCCGCTTTGTTTGATTTGCTGAATGAAACGAAAGATGTAATTGACTTTGTGGTTGAAGTAAATTCAAATGAAATAGGTATGGATGAAGTTTTGCTTTATCTCCTGCCTGCAGATGATAGTAAAGCCTGTGATAACAGGATAAGAGCTTATTTACAGGCCCGCTTACGCGTAAGTCCGCATGTTTTCTATATTTCTGCCGAAGAGATCCAAAAAATGCAGTTCCAGGAAGCAAGCAGGAAAGTGATTAAATTCATAGACAGGAGAATTTGATTATTGAATAGATTTTAAATAAGTTACCCCAACCACCGCTGTTGACGAAGGGATTCAGTTTCATCGGTTGGTTTTTTTTATTCTGTTTTGCATTTTTATATATCAAAAGTTTCTCTACCAAATAAGAATTACTTCTGTACGAATGCTATTGGTCAAGCCATGCTTTTAAAAATGCACTTATTGGCTGCTGATATTCTGTCTTTTGTGCCATGTGATTTTTACAGCAGACAGTATCGGAATTTCAAGTCTATATTCAGGAAATATCTGAAAATCGTTCTTTTCGTAAAACAACAAAGGTGATTGATATAACTCTCCATTTGTCTTGACATCATTTTTGTGATCAATGACCCACCCATTTAATATATCGTTTTCACATTTTAGCTTATTCAAAAGGTAAGTTCCTTTTCCTTGTCTTTGAACATTATCAGAAATTATTATTGCAAACCAATTTTCTTCTCCGGCACGAAAAGTCATAGCCCAACCGTCAATCCCTTTTAAATCATTTTTTAAGAGGTAGTATGACAAATCAGGTAAAGTATCTAAATAGTTATTCATGTCAATAATAGTCTGAAATCCCAGCTTCGCAGGATACTCCTTGTTCCAGAGATTGAATACGATTTGTTTGTCCTCAGAATTTAATGACTTTGTTTTTACAATCTCCATGCTCTTAGATTTGAAACGTGGTTGTGCTTGCAGTTAAATCAAATATATCAGAAAGTTTTCTCTTTCGAAAATTTTCCTTCAAAAATATCTTTGCTGATTATGATTCATTTAAATCCACATTTTGGTATTCGCTTTTGATATTAATAAGTTTGACATAAAATTTATTTTAATTATTCTTTTCTATGTTTATATAGATTCGGAAATACAATAAACGAATAAATAACGCTTCTTTTTATTTTGACGAAGTTAAAAACACAAGCAGATGCGTGCTTTAATCCAGGGATCGTGTTTGTTGAATTGTTTTTAATTGAGCAAGATAATCAGAAACAATCCATGCAGCTCCGCATATAGCGAGGTTTACAGCATTACCGGCCCAATTGAACATTTGATGGGGATCATTAAACAATATTGGTAACCATACAAAAACACCGAAACAAATAATCATAAGTGTAAGTAACCGGGATGTCAATAATACAAGCCAGCCGGTAAATAAGGAAATAGCAGCCAGCGCAAATGCAATGGTGGTTGCTACTGACCAAAACATTTGCCCAAGGGGCATCCATTTAGGAATAAAGCCCGCAGTTGCAGAGATGTTTAAAGCTTGTTCAAGTGTGAAGGAAATGATACATATCCCGAAGAAGATATATCCCATCCTGGCTATCCTTGTATTGGTTACCGAATTGACGGCTCCTACTGTGGAATAAACTATCAAAGCCCCGCAGACCAGGGAAAATTCTTCAAAAAAGTTTCCCCATCCATTGTAAACCAAAGGAGTCTCAATGATAAAAGGCAACCATAGTAAAGCGAAAAAAAGATAGATAATGAAAAGGAGGATGGCTCCGACCCTTGCCGTTTTCTTCCATTGCACAGCAATACCACCAACGATTTCAAGGATTGCTACCATAGAGACGAATACTTCCATGTGTGGTATGTTGCCAAGAGCCTGCACCTGCTGCCAGGTATTGAACTGGTGCCATACTAATCCTATTATACCCAAAATGATAGCCGCCAATCCATACACATGCCGGCCAGGTTGCAGTTTCATAATATTTACTTTATCTCAAATTGTGAATATTTTGGTTCCTGAAAGTGTCTCTGTTTAAAAGCTTGTGTATTTATGTCGTACACTTCCATTAGTGAAGTTAATAAACTTCTTTTGATTCATGGCAAAGTTGGGTTGTGCTGCTTGCATAGGAGAAGCCCACTACTTTGGAGCAATGTTGAGTGGCTGTTGCAATACTCCAGCTAGGATTTTACTGTAAGCTCACCGCTTTTGTTCTATCCCGGTTAAAAACGGACTGTTCTCTATGAACAATTTAAAATTATCCGGGTGCTGAATAATATCGTTATGCTCATGCAGTGTATGAATAAAAATAATTTTATTGTCTTTAGGAATGGCGGGTGTTACATCCACTTCTTCAAGCGAATCTGCCGGGAGGTTTACATTCGTTATTTGGTGCATCATGTCTTTTGTTTCGTCATAAGTGCCGCCATGATTGGTATATAAATCTATAAAACGATGATTTTTATCAGCGGTTAACCAGTTCATAAATTTGTCGGTATCTGCGTATAAGGCATCAAATAAAATAACCTCGTTTACGGGCACATTGCCGTTTTGCAATATATTAGCCATAACCCTGTATGCGCCGCTATGGCCGGCAAGGATAATATTCCCAGCTCGGTCCCTGGCAGATATAACGTGCATGTGTACCAGTTCTTTCAGCACATCTTTTACCAGCTTATGAAATGTATTTTTTTGCTCCAGTTTTCCACCATAACTATCGGGCGCATTTTTAGCAGTTTCAGCCAACACTAATACGGCATTGACATCTGCTTCGGCAAATTGCCTTGATAAACCATACGCTATTAAAGCGGTGTCAATATTATTGCCCCATCCATGAAACCAGAAGATCATATCTACTTTTTTCTTTGCTTTAAAATTCTTTGGGGTAATAATAATTACAGAACTATCTGAATAATGATCTGCAGTATTGTACAAAACATTATTGTAAATATGTCCCTGCACTCTGCCCGTATCAGGAAAAGATGTATTAGAAGAAGTTATTTTAAATTGATTTAGCGTCATCTGGCAAAAACCCATGGAGCCAATAATTAATAAAACGGAAAATATGGAAAATCTTTTTATCATGTTTACAATTATAAGCTATAAAGATAAGAAATGTACTAAATCGTAAGGTTTTACAGAATGAGATGTTCCGGTAGATAACTGTATAGAAATAATTATATGAATTTTTTATCCACTAAAAGCGGTCGGCGAAACCGACCACAATAAAGCATAAAAATGAGGGAAAGTGAAGAAATAACCGGTTGGCTTTACTAAAGCTATATTTTGCTTATGTATTTCGCAAAAGTGATTTGAATGAGTGATAATCAAGAAAGATATTTTTTGAAGGAAAAATTATTTAAAGGAGAAAACTTTCTGCTATATTTGAGTTGTATGCCATTTAAAGACCACTCTGCTCTAACATCATGCAAAAAATAATACTTACATTTTTATTGACACTTATAACCATAGCATCTTTATTTGCTCAAAACTCAAAAGGAACAGTTGTTTATGAAAAGTTTTTAGCGCCTTCAATACAAGGAAATCCTGGTGGCGAAGACGCAATGCGTAGGCTAACAATTTATCTTCCGCCAGGTTATTATCAAAGTAAGCAACATTATCCTGTAATTTATTTTCTTCATGGTATGTATGGAGAAGACAGTGCAACAATGGCTGACTTAGAAATAAACTATTTATTAGATACTGCCATTGCTGTAAAACATATTAAACCTGTCATATTTGTTCTTCCTAATAGTTATACCAAATACAAAGGAAGTTTTTACACCAATTCGACATTAACAGGAAAGTGGGCAGATTTTATTGCAAAAGATGTTATTGAATATGTTGATAGGCATTTCAGAACAATTCCAAATAAAGATAGCAGAGGTATTGCTGGTGCTTCAATGGGCGGAAACGGAGCTTTAAAAATGGGCATGTTGTTTCCTGATGTTTTTAGCTCAGTATATGCAACTACACCTGCAACATTAAATTGGTCAGATGGCATTAACACAAGCATTGAAGCATTTAAAATAATAAGTGACGCCAAGAGTGACAGTGACATAATCAATAATGTTTCAGCCATGATTATGGTTGATTTAGGCAGAACATATTCTCCCGATTTAAACAAACCTCCATTTTATGCAGACATGACAGCATATTACATCGGCGATAGTTTGGTTATTGACACAAACACTGTGAATAAATGGACACAGAATTTTGCAACTAACATGATTGAATCACATTTAGATGCTCTTAAAAGTTTAAAAGCAATCAAATTGGATTGGGGAAGGAATGATGAAGGGAGGCATGTTCCTGTTACTTGTCTGCAATTCAGTAAAAGGCTGGAATGGTACGGCATAAATCATTTTGCCGAAGAATACTTAGGTGGTCATGCTGAACATTTGGAAGGAACAGATGGAAGAATTTATACAGAAATACTTCCCTTTTTTGATACCTACTTGAACTTTGAAAATAAATAAACGGCATACAACATTAGGTTCCAATAGGCTGGCTGAAGGAATAACAATCGGCTGTGGTTCGCTATCAGCTTCGGTTCCAGCAGACGAACAAATATCAGCTTTTTGTACTTAACTTCGGCTTTAGTTTTCAATCGGCTGACGTTCCGGCGGAAAGTACATTGAATGCCAGCCCATCGCCTTAAACGTTAGTCAGAATTTTAGCGGAGACCTGCCATATCGAAACAATCTAAAAATGACAACTGAAAAGTTAGACGAATTAAGGAATGAATTATCAGTAAAATCTAAAAATGGAATTGATTTTACTTTAGCTGCAAGTATCCTATGGCTCATAATTGCTTATTTATGGACACTCAAATTCAATTCTTACGACAAATCTATATTCGTATTTATTGTAGGTGCGCCATTACTTCCAATGGCATTCCTATTTTCAAAGTTGCTAAAAACTAATTGGAAAATTACCCATAATCCTTTACAACCATTAGGACTTTGGCTAAATTTTGCCCAATTATTCTATTTTCCATTTTTAGTCCTTACTATGATTAAAATGCCTGATTATTTTATCTTAGTTTATGCAATCATTACAGGTGGACACCTTTTTCCTTATGCCTGGTTTTACAAGACAAAGTGGTATGCAATATTTTCAGGAATAATTGTTTTAGGTACACTATTACTTGGACTATATTTACCAAACGAGAAAATGTATCTCATTGCTGTTTGTACAAGTATTTCGCTGTTTGTATTGACAATTTGTTTATATTTTGACACTACAAAAAAACTGAAATCTCAGTCCGTGGTTGGTGTCACCGACCACGGCGGACCACCGCCGCTCGTGTCCCACGAACGGCTTAAATGGTGAATAAAATTTCTATTTCCAGGCAGATTCTAAGTGATGCCATGATGCAAAACTCAATGATGTACAAACCTTAGTGACGACTTTTTACAATTTACTTTAATCATTAAATATTTTTTGAAATGAATATAAACATACGCATACGCCCTACATGGTTGTTGATAATTATTGCAACCTGGTGGGTGAACCCTCTTAAGGCACAGGATGCACATTTGATAAAACAACTTGAGCAAAGCAATTATCTCCGCGTGACCATGAAGGCTGATTCTGCCAATATGGGCATAACAAGATGGTTAAAAAAGCCTGTAGAAAAAACACGGACGCTGCCTTTGGCTGCTGACTTCAATTCTTTAAAACATACAGGGCCGGGCACAATACAAATTGACCATAACAATACAATTTCCGGCAAGGGCAGCATTCTGCTGGAAACGCCAACCTCTCTTCCCAAAAAAAATCCGACCAACAGGGCTTATGCATTTGCAGAAGTGATAAAGCCATTGAAGGGGGAAGATCTGCGTGGTTATAACCGCTTTTCTGTGTGGGTTTACGCAGATGGTCCCGGCTTTTATTCTTTTTTTGTAGGATGTACTTTATATAATGGCGGCAAACACATAATGCCCACACCGGGCAGGTTTGAGGGGCAGCATTTTGTTAACGTATATCCGGATAAATGGCAGCACATCATTTGGGAAATACCCGACCTGTACCGCGACTCGGTAACCGGGTTTTCTGTTAGCATCATGCTGACCGGTTCGCCTCAGGGCGCCGCTGATAGTATGAAGCTGTACATTGATGATATGCGCATTGAAAAAGTAAAAGCTGAAAACACAAGGGGATTTAATCTGAGGCAGGACGCCATTGCGTATAGCAACAGCGGTTATAAAACAGGAGCAGTGAAGCAGGCGTTGGTGCAAAACGTGACGGATACAAAATTCCGGTTGATAAATGCGGACAACAAAATCGTCTTTACCGGCAACGGTAAAAGAATGGATAGTGGTTTTGTTCAGATGGATTTCAGCAGCTTTAACAAGCCCGGATATTACAAACTGAAAATCGGAGATAGAACAACCAAACCCTTCCCTGTAGGTGACGATGCTTATCTCGCAACGGCATGGCATACACTCAATTTCTTCTATGCTGAAAGGTGTGGCTACGATCAGCGGGCATTCATCAGCTATGTCACCAGGATGCAGTATCTGTACATCCTGATGGCAGGGAAATAAGCGTAAGTGGCGGATGGCATGATGCCGCTGATGTTACGCAGGGAGTAGAAAACACGGCACGTGCCGGAATAGCCATGCTGGATATTGCCAGATCAGTGAAAAATAAAAACAAAGCCTTGTATAATCGCTTACTTGAAGAAGCCCGTTGGGGGCTCGACTGGACGATGCGAACAAGGTTTGGCGATGGCTACAGAGATGGAGGGCTCATCATGGGCATCTGGAGTGATAATATTATCGGCACTAAAGATGATATGCGGGGAAAAGCTTCCAACAACCCTGCTGACAATTTTATTGCGGCTTCTTATTGCGCAACAGCGGTTCCTTTTTATAAAGATGACGCTGTCTTTTCACACTGGTGCAGCAGCAGCGCCGTGGAAGATTTTGCATTTGCAACGCAGCGGCTGGACTCTTCTGTAAATGAACATAACGAAGTGGACATGCACGCACTTGCCGTAGTCTCTGCTATGAACCTTTACCGGCTTACTAAAGAACGCTCCTACCTGGATTCAGCAGTTAAGTATGCACACGTGGTGATGGATTGCCAGCAAATAAAAAGGCGCACCGATTGGTCCATCCCACTGCATGGCTTTTTTTATGAATCGAGAAAGAAAAAAAGAATACTCGCCTACTTTCACAAAAGCGATGAACAACTGATGATAGAAGGATTAAGCATGTTGCTTACAGATGCTCCTTCAAACCCGGACGCTTCCCTTTGGAAAGCATCCTGCCAGGCTTATGCGGATTACCTCCATGACATTGCAAACGTGATGAAACCTTATGGAATTTTACCCTCAGCCGTATATGAATTGAACAATGCAGATTTTTCGGGAATTTATCATGAAGGAGAAAAAGTGGGCATGCCGTCTATGGAAGAATACAATGCTGAAGTAAAAAACGGGATACACCTTGGCGGTGGTTTTTACCTGCGGCGTTATCCTGTAGCCTACCAGTTCCGGGGATTTTATGATGTACTGATGGCAAAAGCAAAGGCGGCATTGATTCTTTCAGATTTACTAAAAGATAAATCACTAAAAGATATTGGAACAAGGCAGCTTGAATATATCGTTGGCTACAATCCTTTTGCAATGAGCACTATTTACGGAGATGGCTATGATTATCCGCCCTTGTACGGGGGATACGCAGGAGATGTAGTAGGTGCGGTTCCGGTAGGAATAGAAACTTTTGAAAACGATGATGAACCGTACATGCCCATGCAGGTAAATGCCACCTACAAAGAAATATGGACGCGTACTACAGGCGATGTAATTTGGATGCTGTCAAAGCTTTTTGAAAATTAATTGGCGTGGGTAAACGCAATAAGCATTTACATAAACCTTCAATTGAAAATCCTTGCTTTTTGTTGGTTTACTGCAATTGGCAAATAAATTTAATTGTTTCGGATACTCAAGAGGATTTCAATTAGAGGATTTCTTTTACAAAAAGAACACACAATTAAGGTTATTTATTTCTATTTCGGAATAGCGCATTGATATCCTAAAAGTTTATAAGCTCCCTACCTGTGCACGTCACTTTCCATATTTTAGTAACGAACTATCACAGGTCAGGAGACCTGCGCCAGTTTAATCTAACGTCACGTCACTTTCTATATTTTAATAACGAACTATCACAGGTCGGGAGACCTGCGCCAGTTTAAAAACTTTTTTGAATTTTTCCCCCTTTGTTTGCGCAAGCATCCCTCGTTATGGCGCGAGGTTATGATAATTGTGTTAGCACCGCTGCTATTGTTAAGAAGAGAATTGTATTTTTACTTTATGAGCCGGAAGTATAAATTCCCTGATAATGATAAATCCGATAGCTATCTGATGTATTTTATCTCGTTTGCTACAGTTAACCGAATAGTTGTTTTTGTAAAAGAAGTTTACACGCAAATAGTTTTAGATTCCTGTTTCGATAATTATCGGGATGCCAGGAAAAGGAAGGCTTTGAAATATATGGCTGGTGCATTATTATGCCAAGCCATGCACATATGGAAATCGGTTAGTGCACGGGATTTTTCTGGGATGAAGGGCTTGATTGGATTGGACTTTTGTTAGTAATTACAATGGCACAATCAGAAGCTCCAACATGGGAATTGCAACAAAATCCAAATATTCAAGTTACTATTCAATAAATTTTTTATGAAGCCAATTATAAACATTATGGCTATTATAGCAAGTCTTTATAGCTTATATTATCAATTTGTTCAGTTTATTTTTGATAATCTAACAGGAAGTTCAAAAATGACCTACTCAGCATTAGATATACTGCCAGAAGTAATAACAATACTAATATGCTTTTGGTTTTTAATAATCAATATTAGAGGTTTTTTTAAAAATATTAGGTCTAAATAATTATCCTGATTTGAAATGATATAAACTATTGTTCGAGATATGAAAAGTTTAACCAATGTTGGTGTTCCTTTTTCTTCAGATTGTAAAATCTAGGATGGAATCCTCAGGTCTCTTGTATTTTGTTTAGTCTTGTTTATACTTTGCAAGGGACAAAACCGTGAATGATTTAGGTTGAAAAAACAGATAATTTACCTTTTGCAAAGTATAAAGCCGGGGTTTTTTAATTGCCAAGGGTTTCAACTCGTGGACAATGAAATATCTTCAAAGGCTTTAGTCAAAATCTATTGATTCTTTCCAGTAAACTACCTTTTAACTTTTGGCTAAAGCCGGGAACCACAAACACAATCCCACTAAAGTTAGTGGCAATTGATATGCTACAACTCACTGATTTACCCCTTGCGAAGTATAATTCAAATAATAGAATACTTAAATGAGCAGGTTGCATGAGTGAATGGTGATCTTCAAAAATGAATGGGTAATTGGAAAATAAAAGATTCAGGTTGCAATAATATTAGTCAATAAAGTGGCAACATATTCCTGCAAACTACCATCGAATGATGCTGATTGCTCAATTTCGTTTTCCTGGTTCCTTTTAAAAAAATATTTTTAGGAAAGACAACAGATAGCATATTGTAACTAACTTTAAGGGGCAATTAAATTTCCGGAAAATAATATTGCTTATATCTCAGGCAGTGGCTGAATAGAACAAATAAAATAAAATGATCTTAAGAAATACTATAATTACTATATGCTGCCTCACACTATCTTTTCATGCCCTTTCGCAGAACTCGTTTAGCAAAAATATTGACAGTCTAAGAAAAATATTACCTTCTTTACGCGATAGTGCAAAGATTGATTGCATGAATGAAATGATCGCCTACTACTTCCATATACATAACAGGGATTCAATTAAATTTTATCTGCCGAAAGTTTACGAGGGATCAAAAAAAATAAACTATGCTCATGGGATTGCTCTTTCTCTTGTTGCGCAAGCTTCGTACAATCGTGATGCTTTTTATAAGTGGGCCGAAGAGGATAGTGAAGCATTAAAATGGTATAACAAAACAAATAATAAGAAGGGAATTGATATATTATATATTAATTTAGGAAACGCACTTTTTGCCGGGAGTCAATACGATAAAGCGAAAATCAGTTTGCAACAATGCATTGAATGGTCAAAAAAAGCGAGGGATTATAATATAATGCAATACGCGTATTCATTGATAGGACAAATTTATCGTGAAAGCGGAAAGTATGATTCAGCCTTTGAAGTATTTAAACAGGCACTTCAAATAGCAGAACAGCTTAAAGATACGGTAAATATAGCTGGAGAATTCATCAACATCGGTGACTTGTACAAAGCCATTGAAGACTATCCAACAGGTTTGGAATATTATAGCAAAGCTTTTCGAATAAATGGAAAGAAAATTGATAAAGACGACATTTGGAGTTATACAACCTTTGCAGAATTGTTTACATTGACACATCAGTATGATTCTGCATTATACTATTATGGTTTCTTTGACTCAGCAAAAGCAGTAATTCAAAATGCCAGGATTTTTTTGATAAGTAAAGGTGAATACTATTTATTTCGGGAACAGTATGTCAATGCGTTACCATATTTCTTAAAAGGTTTGTTTTACCATGAGCAATTTAAAGACATTAACCAGATTAAACGAGCATTAATTGACCTGGCAAAAACCTATTTCGCTTTACACAATGATTCTGCTGCTTTAAGATATGCAAGAGAAGGTTTAAAAATGGCGCAGCAAACAAATTCAAGGCAATATACCAGGGATGCTTACCAGATCATTTATTCTATTTACGATGGCATGCACAAAACTGATAGCGCTTATTTCTACTATCAAAAATATATTGCAATCAGAGACATCGTATCAAACCAACAAACAAAGTTGAAATTTGCTGCATTTAATTATGAGCAAAAAATCGAGATACTTAATAACGAAAAAGAATTACAAGAGCAGCAGCTTAAGCATGCATCACAGCAAAAAGTATTTCTTATAGTAGGCATATCCGGAGTTATTTTGTTAGGGATATTTATTCTTCGGAATGCTTTTTTGAAACGAAAAAATGAAAAGAACCGACGTGAAATTGCAGAAAATGAATTACAACTGCAAAAGTTGGAAAGCCTGAAACAATTATCAGAGCTTGAAATGCAGGCTCTCCGCGCACAGATGAATCCGCATTTTATTTTTAATTCACTCAATTCGATCAATCGTTTTATTTTACAGAACAATCGCCAGCTTGCCTCAGAGTATCTTACAAAATTTTCAAGGCTTGTACGCATGATACTTCAGAATTCCCAGGCTTCTGTCATTCCCCTGGAAAGTGAATTGGAATCTCTTGGTTTATATCTTGAAATGGAGGCTTTGCGTTTCGATAATCATTTCACTTATAAAATTTCTGCTGCTGATGATGTGGACGTGGCCTTGCTTAAAGTGCCTCCGCTTATCATTCAGCCCTTCGCAGAAAATGCCATATGGCATGGGTTGATGCCCAAAGAAGAGAAAGGCCATCTTGATATTGAATTGTGGCGGGAGAATAATGATTTGTTTTTTAAGATCACAGATGATGGTATAGGACGCAACCAATCTTCAGCATTATCCGGCAAAACTGCTACAAAATACAAATCCATGGGATTAAAGATTACATCGGCCAGGATCGCGATGTTACAAAATGTAAGCAAAACTGAATCACCTGTAAAGATCAATGACATTGTTCATGCAGATGGCAGCGCAGCCGGAACTGAAGTAATTATTAAAATGCCGGTTTTATATGATTAAAGCAATTTTGATAGATGATGAAATTCATTGTCTCGACACACTGAATATGCTGTTAGCCGACTATTGTCCCGAAGTGGAAGTAGTTGCACAATGTGTCTCAGCAAAAAAAGGATTAGCAGCAATCGAAAAATACAAACCCGAAATAGTTTTATTGGATATTGAAATGCCTTTGATGAATGGGTTTGAAATGCTTGAGCAGTTTAAAGAAATCCCTTTCTCAGTAATTTTTACAACCAGTTATGATCAGTATGCAATTAAAGCAATCCGTTTCAGCGCCCTGGATTATTTACTAAAACCTATTGATCCTAAGGAACTGGTAGTAGCCGTGAGGAAAGCCTTAACCCAAAAAGCACTTCCGACATCAGAACAATTTAATATGTTGATAAACCAAATAAGAAATAAACAAACCGGCTTTTATAAAATTGCTGTGCCAACGGCCCATGGTTTTGAATTAATTTCTGCAGACTACATCATACGTTTGGAAGCCAATGATAATTACACTCATCTGTATTTAAAAAACAATAAGAAGATCACCGCCTGTCGCTCTCTTAAAGAAATGGAAGAACAATTGGATTATTTTGATTTTTTTCTGCGGGTCCATCATTCATACCTTGTTAATTTGAATGAAGTAAATAAATATATCAAAGGCGAAGGTGGTTACCTGGTAATGAGCGATGGAAGCAATGTAGATGTTTCAAGGGGTAAAAAAGAAGCTCTTTTAAAAAGGCTGCAGCCAAACCGGATATGAAGCAAGCCGCATGGTGAGTGGTTCAGCCACGGCGGAAAAGTGCAACTCAGGACTTACGACTATCAAATCTATAAAAACCATTTCAATTTTTACAAGTCAACTGCTCTTACCCATATTCGTATATTCGTAACTGTTATTGATTTATAAATGTACTGAGTTACAAACCACTATTGTCCGGATAAAATTCTGCGAATCAGTTAAAACACATTAGGGACAAGGGTCACAGCCCTCTCCCTTGGGAGAGGGGTTGGGGTGAGGCTTTACAGTATGGCAAAGGCTTCCATACATTTAGTTGGACAACAATAGTTACAAACATCAGGATAGCAGTACTTTTATATTTGAAAAGATTATGGATAGCCGGGGATTGCCGTGTTTCTGCCAATTATCTTTTTATTTTCTTTAGCCAGCAATAATACGACAAAATACCAGGCACGATCCATATAAGCATCGTAAGTATTAAAGGGTCAAACTTACCTGCCGCCGCAATACCTGAATAAATAGCACCTGCAAGATCAAAAAACAAACCGGCATAGGCCCAATCTTTTATCCTGCCTCGTCCGGGTATCAGGATAATAATGACGCCGAGTAATTTTGCAATGCTGATGAATTGTATAAAATAAACAGGGTAACCAAGGCTGTCATGTATCAATTGAATAGCTTGTTGCGTTGGTTCAAGGCCGCCTGCAGCCGAGAATATCATCAGTGCTGAGAAAATAATGGTCGAAATCCAATAAACAATGTTGTTAGTTTTTGTTGTCATATTGCTGGTTTATATTTTGTTTGCAAACCCTGTCTTCCAACAGAGGATATAAAGTGTGGAACAAAATTATTATTTTTAAATAAAATATTTTATATGGGGAAAAATATAAAGTTGAGTAATAGAAGATTTTTCATGAAAATTGTGTTAGGTCTTATTCTATTGTTTCTGATTTTGACATTAATTGATCAAATATCAGTTTATAAAACTTTACATGGCGATGGTAAAATTCATCATGTAGTTATAAAACCAATTAATAAAAATTAAGACTTTATAACTACCCTTATTTAGAAGGCCGGGGGTAGTTATTTAGATTATTCAATACTTGGCGCTATAAATATAGATACCAACGAACCACATTTTGCGCAAAGTGGGTGCAGAAACAAAAAAAAGAAGCTAAAAGGAAATAGTTTTATTTTTCGTAAGGAAAATTTCTCGATACTTTTTTCATCATTCTTTCCATTAACTCGTTTGCACTTGAAAAAGCGCCTTCCTGCATTTCCTTATAAAAACGCCAAAGTAACATGCCATCACTGCCGTTATTAATTTGTAAAGTTAAAGCACCAGATGCTGTACTTCCGCCGAACCCAAAAACGAATGTTTTTGCAATTGCACCAGCTTCACTACCTGTCTTTTCATAAGCATAACTTGCTTGTATAACCGCATCTACTTTCAATATTTTGCATATAGAATCAGAAGTTAAGGAATCCAGTTTGCCAAAAATCCCTGTTTGCTTTAAAAGTATATTTGTTCGTTGAACATCTTGAAAGGTTACAGTGTATTTATCTGCTTTTCGCAAAAGAAAAGTGTACATACCTTCTTGCATATTAAGGCCTTCCTCTTTTTCCTGTACTTCATTGTCAGCAGCATTATATCCCTTTGGAAATCTTTTAAAAGAGATTGAAACTTTTACTGGTAAAATAGCTACTATTTTGTGAGTTTTCAAGATAGATTTTAAATTGGGAACTTCATAAAGCTGTTTTGATTGCCCAAAAGAAGGTGTCAAAAATTGAGCTGTAAAGAAGATTAATAGAATAACAATTCGTTTCAAGACTGATAAGATTTTAGGGGTTTTATACTTTTTAAACAATAAGTTTTTCAATAGCGAATATAGTAAAATAAACATAATATGGAGTCTGTATTTTGGTTAATGAATCTTTTGTCAAAATTTGATTTTGTCCCTCCACTGGCAAGCTTTGCCGTATAGCCATGAACGTAAGCTATGCTTGGTGTCCACCAACCTGAGACAATTTGGAATGCACCCAGCAAAAGTCAGCAAGGAAAAAGATTGCTTAATTTAGTCAGCCATTAAAATACATCAATAATTGTAAAAAAATAAAAATGAACAGAAGGGAATTTGCAAGACTAACTTCTTTTACTGCCTTATCGTTGTCTCACAATAAAATGGTTGGCGGCAAAGTTGGCTTTGATGAATTTCCAAACGATGACCTTATTAAAAGCCAATCAATAGCGGCATTCAAGCGCTTTGAAAGCGTGTGGAATTTTAATGATTTCTGGAAACGCGGAAACACTTTTGATGCTTGTCTTACGTTTGCCGATGCCATGCATCATAAATGGCCCGGCGATGAAGAAGTAATCGCGATGCAAAAAAGAATAGATGAAATGCTCGAAGAGAATCACCAGTTTTTTACTTCAATTGATCCTGGTAAATTATGGGCAGATGATTTTGGCTGGTGGGGTTTGATGGGTATAAATGCAAGAAAACATTTATTAAGATCGGGCAACAAAACGCTGGCAGATAAATATACTAACCTGAGTATCCATCTATGCTGGCAGCAGGAAAGAGATCATGCTTACGATTTTTGGGATACAGCACAACCGGTGCCGCACGGCTGCAGAAACAGGGATGCAAACGGCCAAAACAAAGGAGTGAAAAACACCGTAACCAATGCGTTGTTCTTTTTATTATCATGCCGTATCTATCGTTTAACACTCGAAGAAAATATAACGCACAATGAAAAATATCTTGAGATGGCCTATCGCCAATGGGTTTGGTTTGATAGTTGGTTTAATCTTGAAAAATATGGGTACCTGCAAGAAATAGTTTCGGGCGGCGCATTAGTTCACGAAAGGCCTACTGCTTTTTTTGAAGGATCTGATTATAAAGATACCACACACCCAACATGGGAAAAAGGTTGGGTATGGAGCGGCGACCAGGGTATGTTATTAGCGGCTCTTACAGATATGTTGGCTATTAAAAATGATCTTGCAACATGGGTTATTAAAAATAAAATCAACCCGGTTTTTAAGGTTGAGGAGTTTGAAAATACCCTAAAAAAATATATCCACCTTTTAAGCAAAGGCATAAAAAATGCTTTAATCGGAAATGCTGATGACATCATAAGGGAAGCACCTTTCAATGCCAATTTTGGTCCTGAGTTTGGTAACGATTACCTGGCAGGGCGTGGCATTATGATGCGTTACCTGAGAAAGCTCAACAAGCAAATTACTCATATTGATTTCAGCAAAAACACTAAAGCAACCGCTGCTGCAATATGGCAAACACGCGATACAGTCACCAACCAATTCAAGCCGGAATTTACAAAAATTGAAAATGATAAATTGTATGTGAATCAATATAGGAAATTAACAGGCGCTGGTGATGATGTATATAAATGGCAGATAGATACTATGAATGAACAACAAAAGTTTGGCGTATGCCAATCCATTGGCCTCGATGCATTCGGTGCTGTTGTTAATAGCCTGTCTGATTAATACTATCGGGGAATCAAATAAAAAATATTAATGAAGCCGTTACAAAGTTATCCCTTTCGTTTATACATAAGCGTTATCCATTAGTCAGGCAAATACCGATATCTAAAACACTATGTTATACTATTCGTTCAGCATCTTTTTTAAATAATTATAGCTGGCTGTTACATCTTCTATTGGATGAGGCGCTCCGTCCTGTTCTACGAAAAAATATTTCATTCCGGCTTCTTTTGCATTATCGAAAATGCGTTTGAAATCAATAAAGCCTGCCCCTACTTCTACGGGTTCCATGGTTGTTTTGTAGAGATCTTTCACATGCCAGAGAGGAAAACGTCCCGGATGCAGTTTAAATAATTCAACAGGGTCTTGCTTTGCCTTGGTGGCCCATGCAAGGTCCAGTTCCATTTTTACCAGGTCTTTATCGGTATGGTTTAAGATATAATCGAACGGGCGAACGCCTTCTACATTATCAAACTCTGATAGGTGATTGTGATAGGCGAATTGAACACCATTTTTTTTGCAGGCTTCGCCGCTTTTGGTGAAAACCTCCACCGCGGTTTTTATTTCATCTAATGTACTTACAGGAATACTTGAACAAACCAAATAACTCAATCCACCTTCTGCGGCATCGTCAGCAAGTTGCTGGTAATTGTCTGTTAAGTTCAAAGGCTTTGGAGCATTCTTCATATTTTCCATATACTTTTCTATCCTTGCTGAGTCATCTGCATTTTTAGCCATTTTCATAATATCACCTCTTTTAAAAGCTGCACCGCCAACATGTGCAGAGCGCCAGTGCATACCGGCATCTTGTACCATCACAGCAAATTCTTTTGGCTGATAACCGTAGAAATTTCCTTTTTGAGATCCGGCGCTTTCTACTTCTTTATAACCAATGACCCCAAGTTTTTGTAACGTACCTTTTGTGTCGGTGGTCATTAAATTACCCATGGTATATAGTTGAAGACCTATGGGTGTTGCCTTCTTACTATTAAAGAATTTTGCAGCTCGTCCTACGTGGGGCAACACCAACCCGCCGAGAGCAAATGCTCCCGATTGTAGTAAAAATTTTCTTCTGTTTGTCATGTTGTTCTTTTTATTGAAGGTAATTTTATTTGCGTGATTTGCACTCTGACTAACCAAATTTTTTGCAATATCATTTTATGGTTTTTCATTTTAAATTTAGATACTAGTAAAAGAAAGCCTTATAGCAAAACAATTTTATGAGAATACGGCTTTTGCTGGTTTTTATAATTGCTGAATTGTCCTTTTGAAATACTGTAAATCGAAAAGTAACTCCTGTCCCGAGTTTACAATTAATGATATCTTAATCATCTCATAAATTCGATTTTTAATAATCAACATTTTTCCCCATAATAATAATCTATCGCATTACACCACATTCGAAGGAGTGCCGTCCAGAAAATCCTTTACATTCTGTATCATCATATTCATAAGCCTGCTTCGCGCCTCAAAGGTAGCCCATGCCACATGCGGGGTAATGATGCAGTTTTTTGCATGAAGCAGCGGATTGCCTGCTGTGGGTGGCTCCGTAGATAACACATCTAAACCGGCGCCCGCAATCATTCCCTTGTTCAACGCTTGCGCCAGGTCTTGCTCATTGATGAGGGCGCCCCTGCTTGTGTTAATTAAAAAAGAGGTTGGTTTCATCGTGCTTAGCAATTCTTTATTTACAAATTGTTGGTTCTTATCATTCAGTGGACAATGCAGGCTTATAATATCTGCTTCACTAAAACAGGTTTTTTCTTCTACAAACTTTACACCATCCATACGGTCACGCCGTGGATGCTTGTGCGACGCAATTACTTTCATGCCAAAGGCGATTGCTATAGTGGCCACCGCTTTTCCTATTTGCCCAAAGCCAATAATACCCATCGTTTTATCCTGCAATTCCATTGTGGGGCTTAGATGGTAACTAAAATCTTTGCTAACAACCCAATCACCATTGCTTACACTTTTGGCATACAAAGAAGTATGATTTGCCAGCTCAAGAATGAATGCAAAAGTAAGTTGCGCTACCGAAGCAGGGCCATAAGAAGGGACGTTGCTTACAATTATATTTCGTGTATGGGCTGCTGTTATATCTATAATATTATATCCCGTTGCCATCACGCCGATATATTTCAGGTTGCGCGCCCCGTTAATTAATTTTTCATTTAACAGGGACTTATTAGTAAGTACTATATTGGCATCAGCGATGCGCTTTTCCGTTTCTGCCAATGAGGATCTTTCATAAATTTTGGTGTCACCAAGCGCCTTTAATGCATCCCAGCTTAGGTCGCCGGGGTTAAGGGCATAAGCATCTAATACTACGATTTTCATTTAAAATGTAAATTTATTTTCCGGGTTCATTTCAAAACGATATAAACCAAACGTATTTAATTTTAAGCAAGTTTCAATGCAAGCAAATTACCTAATTCGCACGCCGTTTGTTCCAGATCAACACCGGTATTTTTAATAGCTTCCTCCAGTGACGACGGAGCGTGTCCAATCGCTAAAATAGCATTAAAATATTGATGCAAATCTTTTGCAGGATGTAAAGGTATTTGACCGGCCAAAACAATCACGGGAATATTTTTATCCTTCGCTTTCTTTGCAACGCCATAAGGTCCTTTGCCCTCCAACGTTTGCGCATCCAGGCTACCTTCGGCGGTGATAACAAGATCTGCGTTTTGGATTTCATTATCAAATTGAACAAGATCTAAAAAATAAGAAATACCGCTAACTAATTTTGCATTTGCAAAAGCTGCCAATCCTGCGGCTACTCCACCTGCAGCGCCACCATGCTTCAACGAATTCATATCAATCTTCAAATCTTTTTTTACAATTTTATTGAATTGACTGAGGCATTTTTCCAACAGTACCATTTCTTCCTGGCTCGCGCCTTTTTGCGGACCAAAAACAAAAGCAGCTCCATTGTCACCAAGCAATTTGTTGGCAACATCGCATAATACCACTATTTCACAATCGTCTAACCGTACATCTTTTTTGCTGGTATCTATGTGGTACAATTCTAATAGCCCTACGGGCAATTGTGTGATTTTTTTCCCCGATTGATTTAAAAACCGGAAACCCAGTTCACTCAACAGACCCGTGCCACCATCTACCGTAGCACTGCCTCCTACGCCGATAATTAATCGTTTCGCGCCTTTGTCGAGAGCGGCCCTGATGAGTTCTCCCCCACCCCGCGTATCAGACTTCAGGGGATTTAATGCTTCTTTTCTCAATAGCCTGATGCCGGAAGCATCCGACATTTCAAGGATGGCTGTTTTTGTTTTGCCATGCCATCCAAAACCGGCTTTAATTTTTTTACCTAAGGGATCATGAACCATTGTTTGAATAAACAGGCCTTTCATTTTTTGTGTGATCAGGTGCGCTGTTCCATCCCCGCCGTCAGCTATCGGGATTAGTTTTAATGTGCAGGAAAGCCGGCTTTTTGTAAGACCGGATGCTATGCGCTGAGCAGCTTCCTGTGATGTAAGGCTTCCCTTAAAGGCGTTAGCAGCGATAACGATGTGCATGAGCAATGTTAAGTAAATTTTTAGAAATCTAGAATAATAAAAATAAGAAAATAAGAAAATGTGCGGTAACGATAGTTTTATTGGAAGATATCGTTTGGCCTACTACTTTTTTTTCAGTTTATCCGCTGCATCGCACACATAGCTCATGGTTCCTATCAATTTTATCTTTCAAAAGATTGCTTCGGCGCATTTATAATTTACCATCCTTATGATTGATTCATGCGCCTCGCAATGACGTACACGATGATACCAGTAAGCAAAGAAATAAATCGCTTTTCTATTTTTTATTGCTGTGTAACTGGTAATGATAAACGAAAATATAATTGGATTGAAGCACAAGCATGGCTACCTCACAGAATCTTTGCTACAAAGCTTGCGCTAATTTGGTATATTAATCAGAGGGTCCCAAAAGAATTAAGCTTATTTGGTTATATCGGTATTAAATTTTAATCTTACAAGAAAATTGCTTTGAGAAAACTTTATACCTTACTTGCATTGGTATTATTTTTTGCCTGCAGTAAAAAAAATGATCCATCTCCTGTAGTGACCCCGCCATCGCACCTTCGATTACAGGTGTCGCACCTGATAGCGGCGGTATCGCCACCCAGGTGACAATTACCGGTACTAACTTCAGTTCTGTTTCTGCTACAGATATAGTTCAATTTAATGGTGTTACCGCTACCGTTACCCAGGCCAGTTCTACACAATTAACAGTCACTGTTCCCGCAGGTGCCTCCAGTGGAAAAATTACAGTTAACGTAAGTGGGAAAATTGCCACAAGCACTAACAGTTTTATTGTTTTAACAGGAAGTTGGTTACAAAAAGCTGACTTTGGCGGTGGGGGTAGAGATCGCGCCGTAGGATTTACAATTGGGAATGAGGGATATGTCATCGGAGGAAATTCCAGAATTACAAATACAGATGCAACAGATTTTTGGGAATATGATAGTGCAAGCAATGCATGGACGAAGAAAGCAGATTTTCCAGGAGGTGCGAGGGAGTATGCCGTTGCCTTTTCAATTGGCAATAAAGGCTACGTTGGCCTTGGTTTTGGTAGTGCGGCCCCAACAATTTCGAGTACAACGATTTTTGGGAATATGATCCTGCCAGTGATCAATGGACTCAAAAAAATAATGTTCCGTTCACAGGAAGGGAAACTGCTATCAGTTTTGTAATAGATAATTATGGTTATGTCGGATTGGGAACCAATTTTACTTATCAAAATAATTTCAAAGATTTTTGGCAATACGATCCAACAACAGACACCTGGTTGGAGAAAGCAGATTTTCCTGGTTCGGGTTCGTACTTAGCGAGCGCATTTTCTTTAAATGAAAAAGGTTATGCAGGGTTAGGCGCATCTTATGGAACTCCTAACCCTAACAACCAGTTTTGGCAATACGATCCAACAGCCGATAAATGGACCAGGCAGGCTGATTTTCCAGGCGGTGCAAGGGTTTCGGCTACCGCTTTTGCTATTGGAAGTAAAGGATATATGGGATTTGGCTATAATGATACTATTTCTTTAAAGGATTTTTGGGCGTATGATCCGGGTTCAAATACCTGGACAAGAAAAGCTGATTTTACAGGCACCCATAGATATGATTTGGTGGGATTTAGTATTGGAAATGCAGGATATATAGGGACGGGAAATGCAGACAGTACAGTAGGACTACATGATTTCTGGCAATTTAATCCCTGATAGCGGTTGACTTGTTGGTAACATTGCCTTGTATCATGCAAAAGTGTTGGATTTACTTTGAAGTTACCAAAGGTTTTGGTGTTGGGCTAAAATAATAATAAACAATAAAGATTAAAAATGATGGGTGCATTATTAGTGAATATTGCAATTAATCAGGCGATAGGGATTTCAAAAGTTCGCGGCAATTTCCCCCATGTTTGGCGCGCGTCCGCAATGCAATTATGAATTATTAACTTAACTAAAGTTCAATTCTAACAAGCCCTTCATTCCATAAAAATCATGGGCACTCCTATTTGCTCAGAATATAAAAATACAATTCTATTCTTAACAATAGCACAAGCAGATGCTTGGGCTAACCCACTAACAGTATCTCGCGCCAACTGGGCCCCGACGAGGAAGTAAAATCAAAAAATTATTTTATCGTACTAACAGTATTCAAACCGGATGTTACCAAAATCAAATTTGCAAAAATTATTCTCTGAAGATGCGGTGAGATTTGCTTCCTAAAAATATTCTGTATGTTATTTAAATCTATTTTCGCAAATCAGTTTGTTTCTTTCTGCCTTCAAACATCATTAAAAAAACAGGTAATGCGCGGTCTCTGCAAGAGTTTATTGCTGATACTCCTGGTATTTACTGCGATGTATTCACAAGCCCAAACAAAATCGCGTGATGAGTATGTACCTTTTGATAGAATAGAATGGTTCAACATAGTAACCTACTCTTACCATGATTCAGCAGATAAAAAGATTGCTTTGTTAACCGCAATTCCTTTTAATGGTATTGATGAGGTGCATGACAACAAAACGCCTGATATATTTTATACAAGTTCTTATTACAAATATGTAAGTAATCGCAATTATCATTTTCAAAAATTGGATACCTATGTTTCAGGAGATGTTTATTTCCTGGCACCACGTATTTTTAGAGAAAATGCAGATAGTTTTGAGTTTCGCGTATTAAAGGATGGTCAAACTGTAATTAAACCATGGGGCCCTATAACAGAGTTCGCAGATAGTAATTATCAGTCAAACTTATTTCAGAAATTCAGTGGCTACCTTGGCGGATACAGTACCACATGGGATCATTTTATAACAGTGCAATTAAGAAGAAAAAACAATGCAACATCTGTTGCAGAGTCATCCGTATACTGGAAACGCATATATCCCCGCATTGAAGACATTTATACATCAGCCGATCTGAATGAATTTCTGGCACGATTGAAGGATTATTATATTACTCCTTCTAATGAAAGCAAGCCGAAAAACTTTACAGCAGAATATGCAAATAAAGATGACAGCATTGATCACCGGCCTAAAACATTTGTGTTTGAACCAGGCGAAAGCAACATCATCTTTTACCTGAATGCCTCTATCTATTGGAGGAATGCGCTTGAATATACCTTGATAAAAAACAGCAAAACTATTGTTGACTGGAAAGCGAATGATTATGATAACAATTTTATTTGGTTGCATAACCTGGAGCATGGTGATTATAAAATAATGATGCGTTTTGCCGTACAAAGAAATGATGTAAGCACTTACTTATTTGAGATAAAACCGTTCTGGTATCAGTCAAAAACATTCAAAGCCGTTTGGATTGCATTGACCATCCTACTGTTACTATTTATAATTTTATTCATTACCAACCGAAGAAAGCTTCGCTTGCAAAAAGCAAAAGCAGAAAAATTGTTGCTTGAGCAAAGGTCAGTACGCTCACAATTGAATCCTCATTTTACCTTTAATGCCATGAGCTCAGTACAGAGCCTGATGAACCAAAATAAAATTGAAGAGGCCAATTATTATTTCACTGAATTCTCTACGCTATTGCGGGATTCCATGCGTAATAATGAAAAAGAAATGCATCCTTTAAGTATTGAATTGAAAACGGTTGAAACATATATTAAATTAGAACAATTGCGCTTTGCATTCAAATACCAGATTATTATTGGCGATGATGTTAACACAAGTGCATTGGAAATACCTGCATTATTATTACAACCATTAATTGAAAATGCTATCAAGCATGGCATTTCTCAATTACAGAAAGAAGGCTCAATAGTAGTTTCTGTGAATGACAGGCTAAAAGACCTTGTTATTAGTATTCAAGATAATGGCAAAGGATTTTCACCCAAGGAAGACTCTAAAGGTTATGGCTTGTTGCTTACTAAAGAAAGGTTGCAATTATTTAATCAACACAATAAGAAACAAAATATTGAGATAAAGATTGAAAGTAATAACGCAGGAACAAACGTACTTTTAACTTTTAAAAATTGGTTGTAATGGTAACCGGCGTTATTATAGATGATGAAGAAAATAATATTGTAAACCTGCAACTTTTACTTCAAAAACATTGCAGTGGCATAACTGTGGCTGCTACTGCAAACAATGCAAATGATGGCATTACCATTATTCAACAATATAAACCAGATGTGGTCTTTTTAGATATTCAAATGCCTGGCAAAAATGGATTCCAACTTTTGCAGGCGTTGCCACAGACCGATTTTGAAATTATCTTCATTACTGCATACGACAAATATGGCATACAAGCCGTTAAGATTGCTGCACTGGATTACCTGCTCAAACCTATAAAGACAGCAGAATTGCAACAAGCCGTACAAAAAGCCATTGCAAAAAGCTCAGCCAAAAAGCAGAACCTGCAACTCGAGCATTTTATTGCGCTCCTGCAGCAAAATCAAAATAAAGAAGAGCAGCGCATTGCACTACCTGCCATAAAGGAAACCCGATTTATTCAAATAAAAGATATCATTCGTTGCGAATCGGATAATAGTTATACTTTTTTTTACTTGAGTAACGGGGAAAGGATATTGGTGTCGAGACCAATTTACGAGTATGAAGAATTACTTAGCCCATATGGGTTTATCCGTTGTCATCAATCGCATCTTGTCAGTAAAAGATTTATCAAAAGCTGGGTAAAGACCGATGGAGATTATTTATTGCTTGAAGACAGCACACAAATACCTATAGCAAGGCAAAAGAAAGCTGCTATCAAAGCCTTGTTGATACAGAACAATTAGGACAGGATGTTTGAAAATAGTATCGTATTTGTTCTTTAACTCTTTGTTTTTTCAAATGTGCGACTGAGCTTTCTTAAAATCTTTTTTGCTCTGAAGAGAGTTCTTTTGTTTTTTATGACAGTATTTGTCAATACATTCCCGCAGGGAAAGACCGTTTTCTATATGATCTTTATAAATCTGATACTTTAGTTCAGGACTATAAAAGTAGAAAAAGATTTTACAATTCTTGATGTGGGTTGTGGTGGAGGTAAAACGGTGCAAAAGCTGGCCCACTTAGCTCCGGACGGCAGAGTTTTTGGTATTGATAATTCAGAAAAAAGTGTTCAGGTATCCAAAAAAATAAACCATCAGTTAATTCAGGAAGGCCGTGTTGAAATCAGGCAAAGTCCCGTGTCCCAACTTCCATTCTCAGATAATACTTTCAACCTTGTTACTGCTGTGGAAACCCATTATTTCTGGCCACATCCCGTAAATGATATGCACGAAATTTTACGTGTTCTGAAACCTGGTGGAAATCTTTTGATCACTGGTGAGGTTTACAAGGGCGGCAATTATGAAATGAAAAATCCAAAATTTTTAAAAATGGCCACCAGGGGTGGAGTAAACATGACATGCCCCGGTGTAGAGGATTTTAATATAATGTTTGTACAGGCAGGATATACCAATGTCAGTGTATTCGAAGAAATTGGGAAAAATATATTTGCGCTAAAGGCGACAAGCGTGGCCATTAAAAATTATCTATAAGTAAATTTACTTTTCGTGTATCGATTACTGTCATAATTAAAGACTTCCCTCCATGTTGGCGCATCTACTTGTGCCATTTATATTAAATTGAAAATACAAACTTAATTTTTGATTATAGCACAAACGAATGCTCGCGCTAACCCACAAACCACAACTTGCGCCAGGTGTGAGGTCAAGCTTGAATTTATTAAAAAGAAAATTCAGAACTTATTAAAGCTGCCAGATTAATAAGAATATATCTTGGGATTGAACTGATGGCAAAATCTTTTACAAATTGATTATCCGGGCGGTTATCCTGAAACTATTGTTTTTATTTAAAAAAGGGTAAAATACAGACTTCCATTTGGGGTCATTTTCATCAATAGAAAGGTAGATGATATGATATTGTTTATGATCAATCACCTCGATGCCACTGTGTAACTTTTCCATTTTTGCCCTGCAGGCAACGCACCATGCCCAAAAATCAAGAATGATATTTTCGTGTGCAATGAGTGATTTCTTTTGCGATTCTGTTAATAATTGCCCCGAAGTGTTTTCGATAGGAAGCGTGGCAAATACATCCGAAATATCTGTTCCTATTTTTTGAATGGGGTTATAAATATATTCTTTCATCTCATCCTGCTCCTTTTTTGACAATTGTAATTTCGATTGGGTTTGTTGGTAATCCGCCAACAATTGTTTTTTGGTTTTTAGGGTTGCCCTGTCGAGGCATTCCTGGAAATAATCATAAGCAGCCAGTTTTCGAAAGCCGGGGATAGCATACATCTTTCCGGACAATGATTTTTGAAGATCATATTTTGAATCCGGCAAAACCAGTTTTCGGTAATAGGTGTGCAAAAAAATCCTTCCCGGTTCAAGTTGCAACCAATATTCAGGAAATTTTATTTGAATATTCTTTTGAATCATCGAAACAAGTTCTTTTTCGTTATAGTCATTTTTATATTTAATAGGCAGCACCAAATAATGGGCAAGTCGTGTCTGCAAATATTCTTTCAAAGCAAATTCCACCCTTGAATCATGCCATGGTTTGATATTTTTGTTAATAACGCTGTCCGTACTATCCACATAACTCTTTAGCGAGTTAAATACAGATTTAAAATTTTCGAAACTACTTCCAATCCGATAATTGATCCAAATAGCCGTAAAGCCGTCAGATATTTTTTTCAGTTTAAAATTAACAGTACTGGAATCATAAGGATAAAACTGAGGATTACTAAAATAGCCTTCAACATGTTCACCCGGGCTTACCAATATTACATTGCCGCTTATTTTAAAAAAATTTATTTCTGATGGCATTAAATTTAAATGAAAGCTACTATCAGAATCTTTTACCCATGGAAGGCGATCGAACATGTTAAAAACATCATCCTGCGGCACAACATACAATTCAGGTGGTCGTGATTTTTTTTTGTAGGTGCATTTTAAATAAAACCCCTGCGAAAGAGCAATACCCGGCAAAACGGTGCATGAGATTAAAAGAAACATTGCTATTCTTATCTTCATAAAACAAATTTAGGCCTATAAAATTTCTGCCTATTTAAAAAATTTGATAAAAAGGTTGCCCCATGTTAGAGCATCCGCTGCAATTTATATTAAATTGAAAATACAAACTTAATTTTTAATTATAGCACAAACGAATGCTCGCGCTAACCCACTATCAACAACCTTGCCCCAGGTGTGAGAGGATTTAAATTCCGGTAAAGCAACAAAAAATAAAGATTTTTATTTTCTCTTTTAAAAATTTAAATGGCTCTATTGTTAGTAACGAACAGCCAGGTTTGATTTTCTTACATTTGCAAGATGATTATAGCGCCTGCAACTGAAATCAGTGAACTTAATTTTCCGGATTTAAAAGTGAAAGGTTTCAAAATTCATACAATATCAAACCCGGTCAATACTTCTATTCCTCATGGCCGGCGCGATTTTTATAAGATAGGCCTGGTGACTGGTAATATGACAGTTTATTATGGTGATAAAATATTTGAATTAAATGATACGGCGCTGTTTTTTATCAATCCAAATGTTTCCCATTCTGTTGTGCGTCATTCTAAAAATGTAAATGGGTATGCCTGCCTTTTTACCGAAGCCTTTATATCAGGCAGGGAGCGCACAGAAATTTTGAAAAACTCTCCTCTGTTTCAATTTGATGAATCACCGGTAATTCCCCTTAACACAGAACAGGCCTCCTTTATGAAAGGCCTTTTTCAAAAGATGTTGTCTGTACACCGCGGTGATTATGATTTTAAGAATGAATTACTCAAGAGTTGCATAGAACTCATTATTCACGAAGCGATAAGAATACAGCCCCCGCAAAATGGATTGCACCATAAAAATGCGGCCACCAGGATTACCAATTTATTTATCGATTTACTGGAAATGCAATTCCCTGTTGAAAGCACCGAAGCGCCGCTCAGACTGAGAACCGCCCAGGACTTTGTCGGAAGTCTGGGAGTTCATGTAAACTACCTGAACCGCTCAGTAAAAGAGGTTACGGGCAAACCAACTTCAGTACATATTGCCTGCCGAATTGCTGCAGAAGCGAAAGCTCTATTACTTTTCACCGATTGGAGTGTGGCAGATATTGCCTACGGCCTTGGTTTTGAATACCCTACTTACTTCAACAACTACTTTAAACGGGTAACCGGTATTACTCCCCAATCAATAAGGAAAGAAAAGGTTTGAAAATCATACTTTTTGGTTTGATTCCCGTTAGCAATGAACTGCGATTTAAGCGGAGCTTTGCATTATAAATTTTAAATAAAAAAAGTATGAAAAAAGTTTTAGTTACGGGCGCTACCGGAAAAGTAGGTAGCAGATTCGTTTCACGCCTGTTGGCAAAGGGATATGAGGTTCGCATTTTAGTGCGTGATGCTGCAAAAGCATCGGCACTGGCTGAGCGCGGAGCCGGGATTGTTATTGGAGATTTAGATAATACAGATGCTTTGTCTGCCGCTGCAAAAGATATCGATGCAGTGATACACATAGCTGCATTCTTCCGCAGCTTTACTGACAATGAAGGTATTATAAAGACAAATCATGCAGGAACGGTAGCGCTTGCCAATGCATCAATTGCAGCGGGTGTAAAAAGGTTTGTTTTCACGAGTACCGGCAATGTATATGGAACAGATTACCAACGCCCTTCAAAGGAAGATGATGTAGTTAACGTAAATGATCCCAGGGCATATTCAGCCAGTAAAATTGCAGCCGAAAATGAACTCATTTCGATGCATAAAAACAAAGGCTTTGATGTCCGTATATTGCGTTTAGCTTTTGTATATGGAGATCGTGATCCTCATATAGAAGAGATAATTCCTGTACTGAAAAAATGGAAACGCCACTCCGCGTCAAGGATGCACATGGTTCATCATTTGGATGTCGCGCAGGCGCTGCTTTTACTGCTTCATACCGATGGACTCGATGGAGAAATATTCAATGTGGCTGATGATGCGCCCATTAGCCTGTATGAACTTGTTGATTCTTTTGGATTGGCTGCTGATACATTCGACCCGGCAGAAGGGCCGTTAACCAAGCCATTTGAAGGTGTTATGGATATTTCAAAACTTAGGAACAGAACCGGTTTCAGGCCACTGGTGCCAAGTTATTATGTAGCGAGGGATTTGGACATTTTGTAAGTATAAGGCTCCCTCAAATGCCAGGGCAGAAAACCTGCACCGACGCAATCTGTTTTTATAATTTTTGGGAAAGAGTGCATACACTTGCGGGAACATCTGGCTACGGCGAGCCATTTCGAATCCAATTGGTATTGTATTAATTCAAATAAAAAATATCACAAATCACCTGTTAATACCAAATTCACAGGATCGCCATTTTTTGACGCAGGAAGGATTAACGAAAAAGTATGATTTGCTGGTTCAAGTGTTAATATACCCTTGTCAGATTTTATAGATTTAGTATAATAACCATGCAACTGTACTTCATCTTCTCCTTTGGCAAATAATACCTTTACCAGCAAAGTTTTACCCGAAGCTTTCATTTCGGCGATTCTCTTTTTACCTGTTCCCACGATCTTGTTCTCTTCTCCAAGGAAAGCAATACCACCAGACGTAACAGGCGCTATCATATAATAAGCATAATGATCTGCGCCGAGGATGCCGGTAAATGTTTCATCGGCGTTTTGTTTTTTAATTTCGCCGGATAAAGGATTATAAATAACTACTTCGCCTTTCATATATAATTGCGTAGGGGTAAAATTCACTTGGTCATTTTGTTGCCCTTTATCTGAAAAAGCAAATACATAATTAGTGGTAATATTATTATGTTTTGTATAAGTATAAGCCAGCATTGGCTTGTCAGCATTTTGAGCATCATTAATATAAGAGATATCGAGTGGAACGATGGCGACATCCGGTTTTATTAATACACCATCAGCGCGGCACGACATCATAATATTGTGTTTATCTTCTTTGCCCATTGCATCGCCTGTGCCTACAGCTCCGGCAGATAAAACAGATAAAATCATATTGCCGGTTTCATGACTTTTGAACACATCACACCAGGGCCAGATGCCCAGAGCAAAGCCTAACTGTGAAGTATAAACGAAATTTTTCCATTTGCGCGGTTCAAAACGATCATCGCTGGTACGGATGGTAGTAAGGTTGTTATATTTTACTCCCTGCATAAAAAAGCGTGGCATCGCCATGCAATATTGCATGTCCAGCCCATCGGCTTTACAGGCATTTGCCATGCCGTCTGTAAAAGCATTTCCTACAGAAAGGTCACTGGCCATTTCCGGACTTTTATTATAAATATAGTTCAGCCAGTCCTGCTCATAACAGATCACTCCGGCATGATGAATATAGCCGATGATCTCTTTCCAATAACCGGGATCAGTAGCCGCATAACCTGAGATTTTATACTTCTTTCTGTATGGACTCTTCGGATCCACCCAACGATTATGTGTTACCAGCGGCAGCCCCAACTTTTGATGAAAAGCTGCTAATCCGTTCGGGAATAAAAATTTATCCGCCGTATAAGAAAACAATCCACCGTAGCGGTTCCACTCCCCGTAAGGCAAATTTGGATTTTTATGATCTGCATCGGGTCTGCCATCAGGATCATCAATAGTTTTTTCGTACCACCAGCTATCCAACTGCATATATCCAAGCGGAATGTGTTCTTCCTGGTAACGCTGTCTTAATGTCAACAACGTTTTGGAATAGCCTAAAGTGGTATCATAATTATAATAATAATCGGCGCCGTTATCTGTCCAGTAGCCGAAATATTTTAATACTTTATCTGCATCATTCGCCGGGCGTATTTTATGATACATTTTCATTAATGCATTTCCCCAGACTGTCCAGGCATTATGAATTCCTTTATCAATAACCAAAATCGTTTTATGCGTAAATCCTGCCGGAAGATTTTCTAATTCAGGATTGAGCCCGCTTGTAATTTCATTCTGTTCATTGCCAGTCATTTTTGAAACAATAAAATCGGAAGCAGGAGAAATAATAAATGCATTATCATCTGCATTAAAAAACATCCATGGCGTGGAAGTTTCGTTGAGCTTAAATTGATGCGGCGCAAATACATCATCTGCAAAGCTATAATGATAAGCTAACTGTGGGAACTGATTAAAAGAAGGAAATTTTACCCCGATATGTTCTGCCTTTTGCAGGCTTGTCAGGGAAAAGATAACTACCGGCGTTTTATCATACCATTGAATAGTTCCCTGGTAAAGATGATCGGCTCTCCACCGAAAACTTACTGAATGATAAGGACCTTCGTTATCACTACCGTTACTGTGTATTACATCAGATAATTGATGCCCGGTGCTACCGTCAAATTCCCAGTTCTTTTGATCATCTCTGATGGTATAATTTCCGTTTGCGGGATTTAGGGATACCGATATCCCCGGCGTTTTTGATTGTGCTAACACATTAATGGGTTTAAATAATAAAAGACAGGATGTAAGACAAAGGCTAAATAAAAGGGATACCAATTTTGCTTTTTGAAATAATTTAGAGTGACGATGTTGTTGGTCCATGAGGCGGTAAGATTTATTTATAAATAATTCCTATAAAAGTAGCCCTTTTATCTTTTTTGAAAAAATAGTTATGATTATATGCAAGGGTATGAATAAGTTAATTGTCATTAGTGAAATTAAGTCTCTGTCAGTATTACTTTTTGCTTTCCATAGTCTATCCACATCCTTGAGTTGCGCTTTACTGAGTTTCCGCCCCGGCGGACAGGTGTAACTCAGGATTTACTTTTTACAAATCAAATTTTCTTAATGATATTCGTATAATCATTGCTGTTATGGTTTTATAAATATCCTGAATAGAAACCCTGTACAGCAGCTTTTTTTATTTGAACAGACTAAGAATAGCAACGGAAAGTGCTTTGCTTAAACGACAAAAAAGAATTCGGTAGATTTGAAAAAGCAAATGATATATATCCTTCCCAATGATGCGGATCAAAACACGGGCGTGTATAATCACTACTAGAAGTGCCCTTGTAACGGTGAAAAAAATTTAAAAGAAGATGATGAACACATTTCTAACATTTGATGCTATTATTGTTGGAGGCGGGCCCGCCGGAAGTACCTGTGCATCTTTTCTTGTAAAGTCCGGTATCAATACCCTTTTACTGGAACGGGCTGATTTTCCACGGGTAAAACTTTGCGCCGGCTGGTTATCACCCCCTATTTGGGACGTGCTGGAAATAGCTCCCAAAGAATACCCCTATGGAATTTGGTACTGGAACAGGGTACACATCCACTTTCGTGGCAGAAAATACATCGTACCATCAAAGGGTTATTTTATCCGCCGTTATGAATTCGATAATTTTCTTTTAAAGAGGAGCAACGTGAAAACTGTTGAAGGATACCAGGTGAAACAGATAGAAAAGGACAACCAGGGATATTGGGTTATTAATGATCAATACCGGGCGAAATATCTCATTGGAGCGGGAGGCACTCATTGCCCCGTTGCCAGGACTCTTTTTCCTGAAAAAAATTATCCTCAATGTGGAACCCAGGAAAGGGAATTTGAAGGAAACCCGGATGAAATTGCAGCCACCCGTTCAGGTGAGGATGGAGAACCGGAGATATTGCTGCATGATGATATGAAAGGTTACTCATGGAATATTCCCAAGTCCAATTGGATGAATGTGGGTACCGGCACAAAAGCATCAAGAGAAGTATTGGCGGCGTGGGCCAATGCAAAGGCTTTCTTTGAAGACAAAGCAGGTACCATCCCCCTGTCATCACGTCCGTTGCTGGATAAAATGAAAGGGCATGGCTATAGTCCTTTTGAAACTGAGCATCTTACTTTCTGCCAGGCTGATAATGTTTTTTTGATTGGAGATGCGCTTGGCCTGGCACAACCTATGACAGGAGAAGGCATATTGCCTTCGGTGCTTTCCGGGAAACTTTGCGCAGCAGCTATTGCAGCAGGGGCTCCCGAAACTTATCGCGAAAGGTTACGAACCCATCCTGTGATTTATGATTACCGGCTCCTGCACAGTATTCAGACCAGGTCAAAGAAAATTTTTGGTGAAAAGAAAAATCAGCAATATCGGAATTCCCGGCTTCGCGATAGGATCATTGTGAAAGTCTTCGCCCTCTTGTTTTCAGGAAGACCTGTACCTGGCAGCAGGCTTCTTGCAGCCATAAAAAAATAAGTACTATTTTAAAAAAAACCGCCAACTAATGTATCAATAGCGACCCGCCTTTTTCTTTCTAAGACATTGGATGTTTATTATTGATCAATTCAGAATATAAACGATCTAATAAATTTCTTAAACTTTTTGGCATAATGCAATTATAATAATACAGTATAAAAGGAACAACCTTCCCAAGCTTGGTACAAGGTCGGGTGGGGCCAAAGCCGGGTGGCGCATCACAATTTTCCTTCACTATATAACCTCCGCAATTCTTTTTTATTAAATTTTCCGACGCTGGTTTTGGGCATTTCTTCTATGAAGACTAGCTTATCCGGCAATTGGTATTTGGCAAATGAAGGCGATAAAAAATGGTTCAGTTCTTCAATTGAAAACGACTCGTTGGGATCTCTCAAAACAATTACTGCCAAAGGCCTCTCTGACCAAATTGGGTCGGGAATGGCGATTACTGTTGCTTCCTTTACTTTAGGATGCGCCATAATGGCCACCTCAAGCGCTACACTCGATATCCATTCGCCACCGCTTTTAATTAAATCCTTGGCCCTGTCTGTTATTTGCATGTAGCCTTCACTGTTAATCGTTCCTACGTCTCCTGTTTTTAACCAGCCATCTTCACTAAAGTTTTCGCGGCTGCCGGATTTAAAATAAGAATCAATGACCCACGGCCCTTTTACCTGTATTTCTCCCGAAGTAATACCATCCCACGGGGTAACTGTGCCATCATCAAGAACGGCGCGCATCTCTAAACAAGGAACCTGCTGCCCCTGCATCGCCTGTATTTTTATTTTCTCATTATGGCTTAGTGACTCGTGTTGTGGATGTAACCTGCATACTGTGGCCACCGGTGATGTTTCCGTCATTCCCCACGCATGTAATGATTTTACACCAAAGTCTTTTTCAAAATTCTCAATAAGAGAAGCCGGCAACGAAGCACCGCCTACCAAAATTTCTTTTAAAGGAAAAGAAGCCGGCGGGTTGCTTTTCAGCGCAGCATAGATTCCCAGCCATATTGTAGGTACCCCGTTCGCCCTGTTAACCTGTTCTTTTTGAATGATGTCAATAAAAGGCGCCGGTTGCAGATGGCTCGAGGGCATGATCAAAACGGCTCCCGCCAAAATTCCTGCGTAAGGTATTCCCCAGGCCATCACATGAAATTGAGGAACGCCCGTAAGTATCCTGTCATTGAAAGATAGGTTGGCGCAATTAGGCAACGAAAGAACCAATGCATGTAAATAGGTAGAACGATGAGAATATAAAACTCCTTTAGGCAAGCCAGTAGTGCCACTTGTGTAACACATGCCACAGGCATCATCTTCGTTTACCGGCACCCATTCAGCATCATCGGGCGCATCAGCTATCAGTTCCTCATAATCTATGCAAGGTTTCAGTTCCGTTGTAAAACCTTTGGGCGCATTTAAAATAATGTACGCCTCTACAGTTGGAAGCAATGAAGCAATCGGTTCAATCAGCGGTACCAGGGTGGCATCAATAAAAATAAACCGATCCTCTGCATTGTTTATAATGAATTCCGTTTGTGATTGTGAAAGCCTGATATTAATAGTATGGCAAATGGCGCCGCAACCCGGTATGCCGTAGTACAGTTCCATGTGCTGGTAATGGTTCCAGGCATATGTGCCGATGAAGTCTCCCGGTTTTACGCCGAGCTTGTTTATCAATGCATGCATGAGTTTTTTGCTTCTTTTGTACAAATCAGCATACGTGTAACTATGCCGCGTTTTATCGGGTAAGATACTTATGATCTCTTTGTGCGGAAATACACGGTATCCATGATCCAGAATTGACGGCACCGTCAACGGGTAATGCATCATTAATCCTTCCATAGTAAATTATTTTAAAGAAAGCAATCCGGTGAGAAAGAATTACTAAATATAATCCATTTGCATAATAAAAATATAATCAATGATTTTTTGACAATCTTCAGACGTTCAGTTTTTAAATGGCAAGAAATTTCTTCTTCGCACCCCAATGGCTGCGTTACTTCATGGTTCATTTTACCGCAAACAATTAACTGAAAGTTATTACAACACCTTGCAAAGGCACTGAAATAAAAGCAGGATATTTGCTAAAAAATTATGGCAGGGCCCTTTGTCAGAAACAAATAATTCTAACAAAGAAAACGCCTTCGCTGATAAAATGAATTATGTTTTGTACACAAAAGTTATTTATGAGAAGAACCATTTTGATTGGGCTTTTCTTTTATCTTCCGTTTCAATCCATGGCCTGGGGCCTTTTAGGCCATCGTATTGTGGGCCAGATTGCTGATAGCTATCTTACACCCAAAGCCAGGAGTGCCGTTCAACAAATTTTAGGAACTGAATCTATAGCGATGACCAGCAACTGGCCGGATTTTATAAAATCTGATCCAGCCTACAACTATCTTTCCTCATGGCATTATCTGAATGTGCCCGATAGTCTGACTTATCCCGAGTTTCAGTCTTATCTTAAAAATGATACTGCTGCAGATGCCTATACAAAATTAAATTTCATTATCAAACAATTAAAAAATAAAGGGCTACCAAAAGATAAAAAACTATTATACCTGCGTTTGCTGATACATATCGTGGGCGATATACACCAACCAATGCATGTAAGCCGCAAAGCCGACCTGGGAGGCAATTTAATTAAAGTATTATGGTTCAACCAACGCACCAACCTTCATAGTGTTTGGGACGACAAACTCATAGACTATCAGCAATTGAGCTATACCGAATATGCAAAAGCCATTAATCATACCACTCTTGCACAAAGAAGAAAATGGCAACAAGAGCCCATTAGTGAATGGCTGTACGAGTCATATGCCATCAGTCAAGAGTTATATTCGGAAATTACCGTACCGAATCAAAAACTTAGCTACCGTTATAATTTTGATCACGTTGACACATTGAATGAACAGTTATTGAAAGGCGGCATTAGACTGGCAGGATTGCTTAACCAAATATTTGGCAGTTAGATATGAACCGTTCTTAATTCTTATGAACTTGATACTTTTTATTTTACCGCCTCCAGCCTGCCTTTCATCTTATGAGAATGAATCGAGTGTGATAAGCAAAGCATTATTTATTTAATAAAATGTTTCTTGATTTTCCATCTGCACCGATGACTTTGATTTGCGGTGAACCGGTATTATCTACATATATTTCCATCCTCGGCTTACCTGTAGTATCATAAAGAAAAAGGCCAGACTGATTATTTAAAGTGCGGCCAATAAATAACCTTCGCCTACTTCCCTCACGCGCCCAAAGTTCATCCATTTTTTGTTTTTGCAAAATACTGTCCTTCATCTTTTTAATAGCTTCATATTTATCCATAAAACCCAACAGACTGCTACCTTGTGGAAATTCATTAATGACCAACCCCCGCCTGGTATTCCTTTGCCCATTGGCATATTCTTCCGAATTGACGATTTGAACTACCTGGTCATTATTGTAATTATCCATGGTAAATGACATGAAGGAATTAATCGCTTTATTGGTGTCATCAACTTCATAAACCAACCCTCCACATTCATTTCCTTCATTATTAAAAAAGATAATTCCCGATGGTCTTTTTCTTTGAGGTAAATCCTTTCCGGCCATTCTTCCCGAATGCTGCCTTGTTTCATTACTTATTACCATTCGAAGACTTCCGTCTTCACCCACTACATTTATTCGCTTCACCGTAAGTTCATCAATATTTTCTTCCCTTCCGGTTTTCCTGAAAGAACTAAAGGCAATATATCCAAATATAAAAAGCGTGAAAACGGCATAGCCAGTTAAAAAATTGATCCTGTTTTTTAATTTCTTATCCATAGTATTCGTTTTATTGACTAACGAAACTAAAAAATAATTTGTTATCTGAATTAGGTAGGACCTGGAATGCAATTCAAGGAATTATTTTTATAAAAACAGGATTCTTTGTTTTTTTTTAGTTTACTGCTACTATATTTTTAATAAAGTATGATGCTTTGGGGAAAAAGAGTACCAATTTATTTTTGATCCTCTTTTTTATTTTGAACATCAGTAAAGCAATAAAAAATAAAGATTTTTATTTTCTTTTTTAAAAATTTCAATAGTTGAATTATTGGCTAAGAATATAGTAACGAACAGTCACAGATCGGAAGACCTGCAAGGCGGCGCAAGACGCTAGATTTTATCATTAAAAGAAATCCTGCAGTTGAGACCAGTGATCTGTTAAGTATTTTCTTTTATAATAATGAACAACCTCTTGACCTGATGAACATTCGTCAGCTATATGTTTAAGGTAATTTATTGGTTCCTTAGACATACATTACGTCTTTTAGAATTTTTGGACCGATGTATTTACTTAAACCATTTTTAGTAACGATTTCAACTTTTTGGTTTCCAAAAATGGTTTCAACAATATCGTACACTGCCATAAAATTATCAAAATTCTCTCTTCCTGGTTCAAAGTCTATCAGTAGATCAATATCGCTTGTTTCTGAGGGCTCATTTCTTAAATACGAGCCAAACAATCCAATACTTTGAACACCTAATTTCGACAACTCAGGTTTGTGAATCTTTAAAGTAGCGATAATATTTTCTTTATTTGTCATTGTAAAATTTATCTAAAAATTTTTCTCCTCTATTGTGCATCTGCTTACGCATTGATACTAAAGTAAAGTTACAATCTTAATTTTTAATTATAGTACAAGGGGACACTAATCACACACTTTCTTGCGAAGCAACATATGCGTATTGATGACGGGTTATTCTTTTATGAATTAGCTTAAAAAATTCCGTAACAACCAACCTCTCTCCTCCTCTCCTACGCAACTGCCTTATTCACTAATGCTGCAGCTTCGCTCAATAAGATGGCAGATTCTACTTTCAATCCACTTTTATCTATAAGGTCTTTGGCTATTTCTGCATTGGTGCCCTGGAGGCGCACAATAATAGGTATCTCAATATTACCAATGGATTGATATGCGTCTATGACACCCTGTGCTACGCGGTCGCAGCGTACGATGCCACCAAAAATATTAATAAGGATCGCTTTTACTTTCGGGTCTTTTAAAATAATTCTGAATCCCGCTTCTACAGTTTGTGCATTGGCAGTACCGCCTACATCCAAAAAGTTAGCAGGTTCTCCCCCACTCAATTTGATCATATCCATTGTAGCCATCGCAAGCCCCGCGCCGTTTACCATACAGCCTACATTACCATCGAGCTTCACAAAATTCAAATTATATTTTGCAGCTTCTACTTCGGTAGGATCTTCTTCAGTCACATCGCGCAAAGCAGTAATATCCGGATGACGCAATAAGGCGTTGTCATCAACATTCATTTTGCAATCCACAGCAATTATTTTTCCATCGCTTGTTTTAAACATAGGGTTGATCTCAAGCATGCTGCAATCAAGCCCTACAAAAGCATTGTATAAATTGGTTACAAATTTTACACAATTCTTAAAAGACGTTCCGCTCAGTCCCAGGTTGAAAGCGATCTTCCTCGCCTGGAAAGATAACAATCCGCCGCCGGGATGTACCCATTCTTTATATATTTTATCGGGAGTATCATGGGCCACATCTTCTATATTCATACCGCCTTCAGTACTATACATGATTACATTTTTTCCTTTTGACCTGTCCATTAAAACAGATAAATAAAATTCCTTTACGGGTTCAGCGCCATCATAATATACGTCTTGCGCAACGAGTATTTTATTTACCAGTTTTCCTGCTTCACCGGTTTGTACCGTTACTAAAGTGCCGCCAAGAATATTTTGTGCAATAGTTTTTACATCGTCAAGGCTTTTTGCAACAGCTACCCCTTTTTGTTCCGTTCCTTTTATTTTTCCTTTGCCCCTGCCACCCGCGTGTATCTGGGCTTTTATCACTGCAAACTTGCTTCCATACTGACTATTAATAAATCGGTACGCATCTTCTGCTTCTGTAACTGTGCTGCATGCAATTCCTTCCTGTACCGGAACATTGTATTTTTTCAATAATTCTTTGGCCTGGTATTCATGTAAATTCATATTGGAAATTTTTTTGCGAAGATAAACTCTAAAAATTTAATTAGAGTAACTTTCGCCCTATGAAACGACTCGCATTTATTTTAATTGGTTCTATTTTTCTTTTTTCCTGCAACAACTCAAAACGCATTCTTTTGCCGGAAAGAAAAAGTACAGCCATCACCGGAAATGAATTTTATAAAAGCGTGTTTGCAGTGAGCCGCATCGAAAGAGAAACGGCAGCGAAGAATGAGATCATTGGTGGGAATATTCCCTCATTTTTAAGAAAGATGGTAAAAATAAAAACCTCTGTTACTACAAGTGATGGTAAAATCATTCATGCTTATTATTTTGTAATTCCCGATTATTTGTCCATTGGAAGTAATAAAGATTTTGCAAGGATCCCACTTACCCCAATGACAGCGCAATCCATCGCCGACAGCCTGCATTGTTTTTTGCCCACAAGAAAAATGGTAAATGATATTTATAAAGAAGCAAAAGTAAAATTAGAACCGGTGCCTATGTATGCTTTTCGCGACAGCGCCGTAACGATGTACCAGCATAATCTTATAATAGAGGGGTAAAGAAGATTGCGAAAAGGATTGATCGCCGGAATAAAAAAAGATGTCGTAATCACGGTAATGCTTACACGCAGCCTAGAGCCCAACCGTGTAGCTATTTACGGCTGGCAAAAACCGGACGGAAAACCTATACAGCCTTTATACACAGGGCATGTAAACTGGTATGTGGATTACAGTCATGGGATCAGATTGGTTTACAGAACCATTTATGTAAATAAGAAACCTATGGATTACATAGACGTTTTGAAAGATTCCACGCTGAAGCGTTTATTATGTGATGAAGAGTTTTGTGATTGCTACCGGTATGATACAGCCGGCTCATTAAACTAAAGCCTTTAAGAAAACAGCAAAGAAAAAGCAGTTCCTTCTCCTTCTACAGAATGCACCTGGATATTCCCTTTGTGAAGCATCATTATTTGCTTGCAAAGACTCAGTCCAATACCACTGCCGGTCTTTTTAGTACTAAAGAACGGGATGAAAATATTCTCCTGTACATCTTCGGGTATGCCTGTACCGTTATCCGAAACTTTAATGATCACTTTTTGTTTGCCGGATAATGATGCAGACAAAACAATCCTGGCGCCCTCTTTATCTTTCAGCGCCTCTTTGGCATTTACGATGAGGTTAATAAGCACCTGTTCTATAAGGCTGGGATCTACTTCTATCGTTAAGCCTGTTTCTTTCAAAACGATTTCCATTTCAATATTCCTGGGTTCAAGTGTAGGCTCCATCAGCTGATACAGATTTTCAAAAAGATCACGCACATATATTTTCTTCAGATTCGGTTTGGTGATCTTATTCAGATTGCGGTAGGTTTCTGCAAATTTTAATAATCCTTCACTTCTTCTTTTTATCGTTTCAATCCCCAGTTCAAGATCGTGAACCGCGCCATCATTATTTTTAAGGTTAACCATTGATTTTTCCAACCTGTTTTTTAAAGTATCGGCGAGTGAGGATATGGGCGCAACAGAATTCATGATCTCATGCGTCATCACGCTTAATAATTTTTGCCATGCTTTGGATTCCGTTTGATCTAACGCTTCATTAATATTTTGAAATGCAATCAGCATAAATTTTTTACCATCGGTTTGAAAAGCAGTTGCTGATAATAATATTTTAAATGAACTGCTTTCCAAATGGACCGTAGCAATTTTACTTTCAGCCGGTTTCAATGAAATCACTTCCTGGTACAATCCTTCATCTCGTTTATGCAATGAAGAAATTGTTTTTAAATAAGGTAATTGTAACAGCCGTTTCAGTGATTCATTCATCCAGATTACTTCTCCGTTTTCAATGCCATACGAAAGAATGCCGGTATCTACCAGTTCCAATATTTTTTGTAAGTATTGATGGGTGGTTTCTTTTTCTTTACTGATATCTTTAAAAGTATCCGTGATCTGGTTAAAGCCCTGGCGCATTGGCTGCAACTCCACGGGGGCATGTTTTACATCAAAATACCTGGAGAAATCACGATAGTGTACCGACTCTACAAACTGGTTCAGTTCTTTATGTGCTTTATGTTGAAAACGATACAACTCAGCCATTTGATATATGACCACCGGGGATATTAATACAAGAAAAATGTATGGCCCCCTGAGCAATAAAAAACTCAGGATCATTATTGTAATGAACAACAAAAATATTCTTATAAATATTCTAAATTCTAATCGTTTTTGCATATTGTAGAAATAGAAATAATAACTAATAACAATACCCCGCTAATCAGCCTTTGCAAAAACCTGTAAACGGAAACCCAACTGATGCATTATCTTTTCGCAATCTTCCCAGGTAAGTCCAAAGGCCTTTACATCAGCGCTTCCGATACGTGCCAGAATATTTCTGACCGAGGATTTGTTATCATCCTCAAAATCGTTACGCATCAATGCTTCTTCAGCCCAATCTACAATTTCCTTTAAAGTTAGGCCACGTTGCAGATATGATAAAACCTTTTCTGATATTATTTTCTTTGTAATCATTATTATTTTAATTTTTTATGCCCTTTGTCTATGGGATATTTTTCATGTATCTCTTTTAAATTTCCTTTTTCGTCATAAATCGCTTGCCAAAATTTAATCGTAATCTCATTTGCATCTGTTTCTTTTAAATATCTTGAGATTCATCCAAATCGTCCGGAAATTTCAAAAGAATAAATCCTTCCACCATCGGGTTTATCAATCCATACATTAAACTCTTTTTCATTGCCCAATCTTTTATGCTCACCCATATATAAAATTACGATGTTTTATTGTATAAAAAATTAAACATAAAAGTTTACAAGAATTAAACAGGATTGCTCTAAAACACAATTCGTAACATTAGTACAAAAAATGGTCTAAATATTCAACAACCTTATAAACGATGCATAGTTGTGAAGATATAATGAGTATATAAATTGTTATATTCTATTTTCATTTTTTTTGTAATTAAATTAATTTGGAAATAAGGTAATAAGGTCGAAATAGTTTTTATATTTTATTTTCTTCTATACAACTAAGCCGCCGGCATCTTGAGTTCGCTCAATTTTCTTTCAAGGTAGGCAATTTTGGCCTGCTTGTATTTTTGTTGGTATTGCTCTAAATCAAGCG
>Ga0207933_1000032_pt1 | contig 132845 bp, 120 predicted proteins | sample NGESurdeep092012_4_FD_184488 | JGI IMG/M metagenome (GOLD analysis project Ga0207933, IMG submission 184488) | Arctic peat soil microbial communities from Barrow, Alaska - NGEE Surface sample F53-3 deep-092012 (SPAdes) | ecosystem: Environmental > Terrestrial > Soil > Wetlands > Peat ... | reverse complement strand
CGTTGACATTCCGATAACCACGAAGAGTCGTCGGGCTTAGATCGTCTTCGACGAGGTCAAGCCACTTGTTGGCGAGTTGCTCGAAGGTCGCCGACGTGCCGTCGTAACGACCGGACTGGGCCTCGGCAACCAGGGCATTGAGCCTCTGGCGAGCTTGGGTCTAACTGCCGCGAACCGTCTTACTCAACTGGCGATTCCTGCCGGTGACTGGATCGCGGCCGGCCATGAACCTGACCTCCCAGACGCCAGGCTCCTTTTCTCGCAGGGTTCCGCTCACGGATCACATGCTATTCAACTTTCGGGAAAGTTAGGGATTTTTTAGGGATGCCATCGGGCTTGGAGTCCTGAATCGCTCCACAACCCTTTGTTTTACTAGTGGGCCGCCCGGGTCTCGATCCCGGCACCTTGGGATTAAAAGTCCCCTGCTCTTCCCGATGAGCTAGCGGCCCCGGCGATTCATCGTAGTGGACCAGAGGAAATGGTCTCGCGTGTATCTTGAATTCATGCCTGAATTCAGTAACGAGAGTGTCGTGGCGATTGAAACGACGATGAACGATGTCGATCGAGCGCTTGAGCGCTTGCGCCTCGGGACGTATCGGACCTGCCAAGTGTGCGACACGCCCATTGATGAAGCCGATTTAGTCTCAAATCCGCTACTTGCAAACTGTCGCGCTCATCCTGAACTCGCGTAGTCCTCCCAGGACTAAAAAACCCGGCGACCTGAGTCGCCGGGTCTTTTTCATGCAGATGGAGAGTTACTTCTTCGTGGCCCAGAAGATCTCGGCGATGTCGTCAATCTCCTTCAAAAGATTGTCAGCGATCTTGACGTCATTGCTCTTCTTCGCATCACCCGCGGTCTTGGTAGCCATCCAGAAGAGGTCGTGCAAGTTTGGGTACGCCTTCAGGTGGTCGGGCTTGAAGTAGTCGGTCCAGAGCACCCAGAGGTGGTGCTTGACGAGGTCGCAGCGCTCTTCCTTGATGAAGGTCGCGCGCACCTTGAAGTCGCCGTCGTCCGATGCGTTGTACTTCTCCATGCAGGCCTTCACGGACTGAGCTTCGAGTTTCGCTTGGGCCGGGTCGTACACACCACAGGGCAGGTCGCAGTGAGCTGAGACCACCAGCGGCGTCGTCGACGCGTCAAGCAGGGCGTTGAGGCGGGTAAGCAGAGTCATAACGGTGCCTTTCGATAGTCGCGCCCAGTCGAATTCGAACGCATGGTCATTCTGCAGAATAGTCACAGTGCTCGGGTATCGTTTCGCCGTGAGCCGGATCCTCGAGTTCTTTGTGCGGCGCGTGACCGTAGAGGGTTCCTCTATGGCGCCGACGTACGTGCCGGGTGAGCGCCTTACGGCGTTTCGACGGTGGCGCCGCGTCCACGAAGGCGACGTCGTGGTGGTCCGTGACCCAAGAAACCGGTCGCGTTGGCTCCTAAAGCGTTGCGTCGAAAGGGTTGGCTCGCTCCTGGATCTACGGGGCGACAACGCCCTCGCGTCCACGGATTCCCGCGATTTTGGCCTGGTTCCCATCCGAGACGTCATCTATATCGTCCTAGCGTCTCGCTAGTAGTTGTCGGCCCTATTAATAGGTCATCATGACGCGCCGTGTCGGCCCGTCGACGGTCATTTGGCCGCCGTAGGGAATGACGTGCTGGGGGTCGGTGTGGCCGAAGTCCGGACCGATCACTACGAGAGCACTGGGGTTGTAGATCTCAATGGCCAGAAGGACAGCGTCACGCTGGTCGTTTCGAAACGTCTCTCGTGTCGAAGCGTCGTTTCTTCGTTCGTGGTTCCATGCTTTGGGTTTCGCGACGACAATCGCGGGGAACTGTTGGAGAAGTCCCCGTTCGCCAAAGTTGCGCAGCATGCGAAAGACCTCTTCACTTGAGGGCAATTCTTCGGACGTCTCCAACAGCAGCACGCACCCCTGGTACGCGTCGACGGGGAGTATCCAGCGATTCGCGGCCAGGTTCCAGTGCAGAATTTCGAGATTGCCGCCCCAGGTCGGTCCAGTGACCGACTGGCCGGCGTTGTGCCAATGCCAACCGGTCTCTTTCGTCGTCGGAATCGGGGAGTCCAACGTCGAGAGGTCCGACCACTCGGGCGAGAGGTCCGTGAACTCGTCGACGGCCTGCAACTCCAGCGTGTCGTTAGTGAAGAGGGCTGCGCGAAGGGAGGCCATGGAGACTGGGTGGACGCCGCCGGCCCGAGCGAGATGCACCATCGTCGAACCGCCGTGGTAACTGCCGACACCGAGATTCCAGAGATAGTTCAGGAGGTTCGTGTTATCGCTGTAGCCGAAGAAGCGCTTGGGATGAGCGCCAACGACGGCGGCGTCCAGGAAGGGCAACACGGTAAGTTCGTCGTCACCACCAATCGAGGCCATCACCGCCCCGATCGATTCATCGCATAACGCGTCCATGAAGTCGCGTGCGCGATCCTTCGCCAGCGCGTTCAGTTGTCGCGTCGTGGGGTATTCGACCGGCTCGAGCAGGAACTCATCGCGAAGCACCCGCAGACCGATGTCGTGCACGTCAGAGTAGACGGCCGGTCCGGCCCACGAGGGCGAGATCACGGCTACGCGGTCGCCAGCCTTGACGGGACGCGGCGAAACGAGCGTGGGCCTCGCAGTCGGAATTAGTACGGCTCCCAGCGAAGCCCGTCATTGTTGCGACAGACGATCCTCTTGCCATCACCAGCGATGCCCCTAACACCTCGGTCGGTGTGACGACAGAATTCCCCCGGTTCGTAACAGTGGCCACCATTGGAGTGCGGGTGGCAGGCGCGAGACGACGCCCCACTCGGCACCGCACTCACGCCTACGCCGACCACGGAAAGTAGGGCAGTCAGCGAGGCAGCAACGATAAGACGAGCCACGCTCGAACGGTTTTTCATGACGCTCGGAATGTACCACCGTCAAAAGTGCGCGGACCTCGCTCCAAAATGCGACGTGAATACGCTCGTTTACCTGGAGTTTGGTGTACTGACCGGAGTTCCTGGATACACGCTCGCCGGTAGGATTCGGGCTGTGGCTCGTCTCGCTGTTCTCTCGTATCACACCTCGCCCCTGGCGCAGCCGGGTACCGGTGACGGCGGGGGCATGAACGTCTACGTGCGAGAGCTCTCGAGCGCGCTGGCGCGCCTCGGCCACGACGTCGACGTCTACACCCGGCGCGACAACACCCAGGTCCGTGACATGGAGTTCGTCGAGCCCGGTTTTCGCGTCCACTACGTGACGGCCGGCCCCGCGACACCGCTCGACCGCGACGAACTGACCGAGTACGTGGGCGAGTACACCGACTCCGTGAAGACCCTGTTTCGCTGTTCCGGCACGCCCGACGCTATCCACGCCAACTACTGGCTGAGCGGCCTCGCGGGACACCGACTCAAGCACGAGTTGGACATTCCGCTCATCATGACCTTTCATACTTTGGAGAGGGTGAAGGCCGACACCTTCGAGGCCGAATCCGACGATCGCGCCTTCCAGGAGGCGGCGATCGTCGCCTGCGCGGACGCCGTGCTCGCGAGCTGTGACGTCGAGGCCGCGCAGTTCGTCCGCCTCTACAACGCCGAGCCCTCTCGCGTGCACGTGGTGCCACTCGGCGTCGAGCACGCCTTCTTCTCACCGGGCTATCGACCGCAGGCCCGCCGTGCCCTCGAACTCGACCAAGACGCCATCATGTTGCTCTTCGTCGGCCGTCTTCAGGAACTAAAGGGCGCGGACCTGGCGCTCGAAACGCTCATCGAACTGCGCCAACGTGGTCACCACGCCATGCTCGCCATCGTGGGAGGACCCTCGGGCCCCGACGGCAAAGCAACCTTAGAGAAATTGCATCGCCGTGTCGCCGAGGCGGGCGTGATCGACCAAGTCACGTTTGTCGCGCCCCAGGCGCATCAACTGCTGTCATCGTGGATGCGCGCGGCTGACGTCACGTTGGTGCCGTCACGCGCCGAGAGCTTTGGTCTGGTGGCTTTGGAATCGTCGGCCTGCGGCACGCTCGTCGTCGCGAGCGACGTCGGTGGGTTGTCAACGCTGATCGAAGAAGGTGTGAATGGCTACCTCGTGGGCGAGCGCGACGTTGCGCTCTGGGCCGACGTCGTCGAACTCGCGCTCGACGCCGACACCGCGACGGCTCTGTCGAACGCGGCGGTACTGCGGGCACGTCAGTACACCTGGCGGCGCGCGGGCGGGTCGCTGGCGGCACTCATTGATCAACTCGCCTCAGAGAGCCTCGTTCGCTGCTAAGTGACGCGCGCACCCCTCAGTGACGCCGACGCCGCGTCGCGTCTCGACGAGACCCTCGCACGTTGGTCCGCGCTCTGGCACGCCAACGCCTTCGTCGGCGACATCGAACACCAGGACGTTCCTGACGACAAGGGACACTTTCACTGGTTGATCCGGCTGAAGGGTGAAGAGAAGGACGTCATCACGCTCTGGCTCTCGCTTCGCCAAAGGACCGTGTTCGCCGAGACCGAACTTATGCCCGCGCCCGAAGAGAACCGTGAAGAACTCTATCGGTACTTGATGGTGAAGAACCACGAACTACGAGAACTCCACCTCGCGATCGGGCCCGAAGCGGGCATCTACCTCGTGACGCAGATTCCAATTCAAGAGCTCAACGTCGAACGACTTGACGAGCTCGTGGGCGCGACGATCACCTACGTCGATGAGATCTACCCGACCGCGATGTCGATGGGATTGGGCTCGGTCTACCGCCGCCGGAAAAGGACCTAAGAAGCACCTTGTAGCGTTACGACGTGGCGTTCAAACTCATCATTGTCGGCGGCGGTCGTATGGGATCGGCGCTCGCCGAAGGACTACTCAGCGCGACGTGGTGCCCACCGAGCGAGCTCGCGATCGTTGAAAGTTCGCTCGAACAACGGGCCACGCTCGAGCAGCGTTTCGCCGACGTCGCGGTGTTGGCGTCCATGGAACAAGCGGACGTTGACGCGTCGACGGGCGTCGTGCTCTGCGTGAAGCCTGACTACGCCGAAAGCGCCGCTCGGGTCGTGGGTGCGGTGGGCGTGACGCGAGTGCTGTCGGTCGTCGCGGGCTTGTCGACGGCGCGACTTGAGGCGGTCTTTCCTGGTCCCGTCGCCGTTATTCGCTCGATGCCCAACACACCGGTACTCGTTCGAAAGGGTGCCACCGCCATCGCGGGCGGCTCGAACGTCACGAGTGACGACCTCGACTGGGCAGAGTCCATTCTCAGCGCGGTGGGCATCGTGGTGCGCGTCACCGAACGCAACCTCGACGCCGTGACCGGACTCTCTGGTCCGATGCCGGCGTATCTCTACCTGGTCATTGAGGCACTTATCGAAGCCGGCGTGCACCAAGGGCTTTCGCGCGAGGTGTCGCGCCAGCTCGTGGTGGCATCCTTCGAAGGCTCGGCGGCGCTACTGAGTGAGACGGGGGAGTCGCCCGAAGAACTGCGCGCCCAGGTCACCTCGCCGGGCGGCACCACGGCGGCAGGCCTGCGCGTCCTCGAATCCCGGGCCGTCCGAGCGGCGTTTCTTGACGCCGTGGCGGCCGCGGCCGAGCGCAGTCGCCAGTTGGGCCGCTAAAGGCCACTCAACTAGCGTGTGGAGATGGCGACGCCGCGTCTTCGCTCGAAAAAACTCTCTGAACCCACCATCGCGCGACTGCCGGTCTATCAGCGCATCGCCGAAGGTTGGTTTCAACGCGGGGTCGCGAAGATCGACTCCAAGCAGATCGGCGAACTCGCGGGCGTCACCGCGACCACCGTTCGCCGTGACTTGGCGGGCCTCGGCTCCTTTGGTACGCGTGGCGCCGGCTACGACACGAGCGTCCTCATCGAGCGCATCGCCGAGGCCCTCGGTCACGATCGTCTCTACGACGTCGTGGTCGTGGGCATTGGCAACCTCGGGCGCGCGCTCGTCAACTCGTCGAACTTCTTGATCCGCGGCGCGCGACTCGTCGCCCTCTACGACAGCGATCCGGCCATGATCGGTCACGAAGTCGCCGGTCTCATCGTTCAATCGCTGAGTGAGTCGATTCCTCCGGCGACCGTGGGTGTCATCTGCACGCCGGGTTCGGCGGCCCAGGAAGTCGCTGATCGCATGGTCGAAGCGAACATTCACGCGATTTTGAACTTTGCGCCCCAGGTCGTGACCGTGCCCCTCGGCACGGCCGTGCACTACGTGGACTTCTCCATCGAACTGCAGATCCTCATGTACCACCTCAATAACGGCACCGGGCCCCTTGGCGGGGGACTCTTGCACTCTCTGGGCATCGCCAGCACCAATCCACTGCGCGCGTCGTAACATGACAAGGACCTTGGAGACGACGTGGCACTGATATCGGTAGGGATTGACCACGAGCACGCCTCGCTCGATCTCTTAGAGCGCGCCACGGTGCCCGAGCACGAGTGGGCGAAGATGCTGCGCACCCTCGTGAGCCACCGCAACATCCACGAGGCCGTGTTCGTCTCGACGTGTCTGCGCACCGAAGTCGTCGCGGTCATCGACCGCTTCCACGGCGCCATCGACGAGATCACCGAGACGCTCGCCGAGGCGACGGGACTTTCCGCCGTGGAGTTCGAGGACCGTTTGACGGTCAACTTCGAGCACGACGTCGCCACCCACCTCTTCAGCGTCGCCGCGGGCCTCAAATCCGTCGTGCCCGGCGAGTTCGAGATCCTCGGCCAACTGCGTCGCGCGCTCGAACTGGCCGTCGAGGAGCAGAGCGCCGGCAGCGAGGTGACCGACATCTTTCAGCGCGCCATCGCCTCCGGGCGGCGCGTGCGCTCCGAGACCGCGATCTCGAGAGGGACGACGAGTTTCGCCCGGGCCGCCGCGTCGGCCGCCCTCGACGAACTCGGTGGCGAGTTGGCTGGCGCCCACGTCGTCGTCCTCGGTGCCGGGCAGATGGCGAGCGGCGTCGCGAAGAGTCTGCTCGCGGCGACGCCACCGCTCACCAAGTTGACCATTCTCAATCGGACGCACGAACGCGCCGAGTTGCTCCGCGTCGACCTCAACGACGAGCGTGTTTTCGTCGACACGTTAGATAGCGCTGAGCACCACCTCAGCGGCACGCGACTTGTGGTGAGCGCCCTCGAAGTCTCCGCGCCGGTGCTCGCTCGCGCGCACTTCGTCGCCATCGAGGGCGAGATGCTGATCGTCGACCTTGGCGTGCCGCGCGCGGTCGCGAGTGACGTCAACGAACTCGCGAACGTGCGGCGCATCGACATCAGTGACCTCCGCGACCGGGTCGAACGGGCACTGGGTGACCGCCGTGAAGCCATCGACGCGGCAGAACTGATCGTCGCCGAGGACGTCGAGCGCTTCTTGAACGAGCAGCGCGCGAGAGGCGCCGCGGTCATTGTCCGAGAACTGCGCGACCACTTCGACGAAGTGGTGTCCGGCGAAATCGCCCGACGCGGTCACGACCTCGAGGACCTCACTGCTGAGCAGCGCGAGACGGTTGTCTCACTCGTACGCTCGGTCGTGGCGAAGATCGCTCACCGTCCCACCGTGGCCCTCAAAGAGGCCGCCGGCACCGACCAGGGGACTCGACTCAGTGAGGCCACGCGCAACCTCTTCGACCTATGACCCTTCGTCTCGCGACGCGCCGCTCGCCACTGGCCCTCATTCAAGCGCGCTACGTGCAAGGACGACTTGCCGAGCAGGGTGTCGCGAGCGAGTTGGTGTTGATGGAGACGAAGGGTGACCGCGAAGCGGGCGCCGATCTCGCGACCATGGGCGGGGAAGGTCTCTTCGCCGTGGAGATCCAGTACGCGCTGCTCAACGGCGAAGCGGACGTCGCGGTGCACAGTGCCAAGGATCTCCCCAGTTCGACGCCCGACGGTCTCGCGCTGGTGAGCGTGCCCGAGCGACGTGACGCGGCCGACGTGCTCGTCGGTAAATCACTGGCCGGTCTCGGCCCCGGCGCCACCGTCGCGACGGGTTCGCCGCGTCGACGAGCACTGTTGCTCGAGCGGCGACCGGATCTGCGCGTCATCGGGCTACGCGGCAACATGGCCAAACGACTGGGCACCCCCGGGACGAACGGCGTCGACGCCATCGTCGCCGCGATGGCCGCGATCGAGCGCCTCGAGGACGTACGTCTCGTCAGTGAACGACTCGATCCCTCGTGGTTCGTTCCCCAAGTGGGTCAAGGTGCCCTTGCCCTCGAAGCACGTGTCGACGACGACGAGGTCCGCGAGATCCTTCGCTCCATCAACGACGACGCCGCACTGAAGGCCGTCGTCGCGGAGCGCGCGTTCCTAGAAGAGCTCGGCGCGGGCTGTTCTATTCCGGCCGGCGCGAACGCGGACGTCAATGGCGAGACGCTGACGTTGCGTGGTGTCATGATCGCGCCCGACGGCTCCAAGAGCGTGCGGGCCGAACTCGTCGGCACCAATCCCCAGGAACTGGGACGTGACCTCGCGCGACTGCTCCGTGACGATCAGAGTGGCGGGGCACTACTGGGCTGGGAGTCGTAAGACTCGTGCGCGTCGTGGTGACGCGAGAACAGGGTCACAACGAGTCGTTGACGTCGTGGGTGCCCGAAGGCGTCACGGTGAACGAAGTACCCCTCACGACGACGCGCTTCTTCGACGCTGACGAGGTGCTCACCAGTCTCCGAGCCAATGAACACTACGGCGCGTTTCGCTCACTCGTCGTCACCAGTGCGCGCAGCGCCCTCTACGTCGCCGTCGCGCGAGAGGGACTCGTGGACGGTGGTTCGGTGCTGAGCGTTGGCTCCGCGACCGCGCGAGCGCTCGAGAGTGAGAACGTCGACGTCGACGTCGACGTCGTCGGCGAAAGTGGCGCGGGGGACCTCGCGCCAGAGATCGCCGAAGGACCGGTGTTGCTGCTCGGCGCCGCGACGATGCGCGACGAACTGACGACGGCGCTCGAAGGACGAGGGGTCCACGTCACCCTGCTGGCCTGTTACGAGACGGTGCCCGCGGTCCTCACCGGTGACGACGAAACGACTCTGCGCGACGCGGACGTCGTCTTCATCGGCGCGCCCTCAGCGTGGCTCGTCGCGCGAGCATTTGTCGCCGACAGCGCGTGGGTCATCGTCCCGGGCGCGACCACGGGTGACGCAGTTCGCCGCGACCACGAACGCATCATCGAGGGGTGGGGACCAGACCTGCGAGAACATTTACTCGCCCTTTAGCCCAAGCCTCGAAAGGTTGCACAGGCCGAGCAATAGGCTGGACCCGTGTTTCCCGCCCAGCGCCCGCGGCGCCTCCGTCGAACGCCCGCCATTCGTCGCCTCGTGGCCGAAACGACCCTCGCGCCCAGCGACTTCGTCGCGCCGCTCTTCGTCGCCGAGGGCCTGAGCGAACCCAAGCCCATCCTCTCGTTACCGGGACACGTCCAGCACACGCTTTCCTCGCTCCACGAAGAAGTGAAGGCGCTCGCGAGCGTTGGCGTCAGCGGCGTCATCCTCTTCGGCGTGCCCGAGACGAAGGACGAGTACGGCGGTGCCGCCTGGGACCCGAAGGGCGTCGCCCAAGTGGCCCTTCGTTCACTGCGCGACGCCTTCGGCGACGACATCGTCCTCATGGCCGACCTCTGTCTGGACGAGTACACGAGCCACGGGCACTGCGGCGTGCTGCGAACGGACGGCACGGTCGACAACGACGCCACCCTCGAGCTCTACGCCCGCGTCGCGGTGGCCCAAGCCGACGCCGGCGCGGACGTCGTCGCCCCGAGCGGCATGATGGACGGTCAGGTCGCCGCGATTCGCAGTGCCCTCGACGAGGCGAGCTACGACGAGACGATCATCCTCGCGTACGCCGTGAAGTACGCGAGCGGACTCTACGGACCCTTTCGCGAAGCGGTGGCCGTCGAGATCGAAGGCGGCGGTGATCGCAAGGCCTACCAGCAGGACTCGAGGAACCGGCGCGAGGCGTTGCTCGAAGCGCGCGCCGACGTCGAACAGGGCGCCGACATCCTGATGGTGAAGCCCGCGATGACGTACCTCGACATCGTGAGTGATCTGCGTCGTGAACTCGACGTGCCGCTCTGCGCGTACCACGTCAGTGGCGAGTACGCCATGGTGAAGGCCGCCGCCGCGAACGGTTGGATCGACGGCACGGCCGTCGCGATCGAGCAACTGACGGCCATCCGCCGCGCGGGCGCCGACTTCGTGTTGACGTACTTCGCCCGAGAGCTCGCCGAGGAGCTAGGTCGTTGAGCTCGAATGCCGCCTGGTTCGAACGAGCCGAAGGCGTGCTCCCCGGTGGCGTTGACTCGCCGGTGCGATCGTTCCGCTCGGTCGGGGGCACGCCGTACACCGTTGCGAGCGGCGAGGGCGCCGACGTCGTCGACGTCGAAGGCACTCGTTACCTCGACTACGTGCAGTCCTACGGCGCGTCGCTGCTCGGTCACGCGCATCCAACGATCGTCTCGGTGTTGCAAGAGACGGCCGCGAAGGGAACGACCTTTGGTGCGCCCACGCCCGGTGAGGTGCTGCTCGCCGAAGCGATGATCGCGCGCGTCAAGGGACTTGAGCAGGTTCGCCTCGTCTCGTCGGGGACCGAAGCCGTCATGAGCGCCGTTCGACTGGCTCGCGGGTTCACCGGTCGCGACAAGATCGTGAAGTTCGACGGCTGCTACCACGGTCACTCGGACGCGCTGCTCGTCGCGGGCGGCAGCGGTGTCGCCCAGATGGGTCTTCCCGGCTCCGCGGGTGTCACGGCGGGCGCCGTCGCCGACACCATCGTGGCGCCCTACAACGAAGTACCCACGTTGAACGATTCAATCGCCGCCGTCCTCGTGGAGCCCGTCGCGGCGAACATGAACCTCGTGGCGCCCCTTGCGGGCTTTCTCGAAGGTCTACGCGCCGAGTGCGACCGCGTCGGCGCCCTGCTGATCTTCGATGAGGTCATCACGGGCTTTCGTTTGGCTCTCGGGGGCGCCGAAGAGTTTTTCGGCGTCACGCCCGATCTCTGGTGCTTTGGCAAGGTCATCGGTGGGGGACTGCCCGTCGGGGCCTTTGGCGGATCGAAGAAGGTGCTCGCGTCACTGTCGCCCCTCGGGCCTGTCTATCAGGCGGGCACGTTGTCCGGCAATCCCTTAGCCACCGCGGCCGGTGTCGCCGTGCTCGAGCACGTGACGACGGACGACCTCGCCATCTTGAGTGAGCGCGTGACGAACTTCGCCGGCGAACTCCAAGCGGCGATTCGTGGTGCCGGACTCTTCGCACAGGCCCCGAGCGTGGGCGCCCTGATGGGTCTGTACCTCGGTGAAGAGGAGTTCAGCGCGCCGACGAACTTCGCCGAAGCGAGGGTGCTCTGCGAGAACGGACTGTACCGAGCATTTTTTCACGAGATGTTGGACCGCGGCGTGGCCCTCGCGCCGGGCGCCTACGAGATCCTCTTCGTCTCGCTCGCGCACACGAGGGCCGATTTGGAGCGGACCGTCAGCATCGCCGCTGACGCCGTGAAGGCCGTGACGGCGTGACGAACCTGCGAAGTGAGGACTGGTCGGTCCGACCGTCCTTCGTGCCCAACGGTCCCACGTCGCCCGTCGTGCTCCTCGCCGACGACGTCGGCCTGACGCAGCTCGCGGGTATCCCCGCGGTCGCGTGGCAGACACCGTGGAGCGAACTGACGAACGTCGAACTCGTTCGCTTCGCGCATCAGATGGCCCTCTTTGGCACCGTTGGTGGCATTCGCTACTGCTGGCGCCACCGCGACCTCACGGACTATGAAGCGATGCGCACTGTCGTCTTAGAGCACGGTGGCACCGTCACGTATCGTCGCCGGCGCGCTGGCGTCGTGGCCGTCGTGGTGCTGGCCACGCTCGCGGGCGGCATCGCCTCGTGGTTCAACAGCGACAACGGCGCCGCCAAGGAACTGGCCGCGGCGAAGGCCGTGAACCTCACCCAGAAGGACGTGCCGAGTTCGTGGTACGCCACGTCGAGCTCGGTGTTGAACGATCTCGTGCCCCCCGGTGGCACCGTCTACACCTCGACGCCCACCACCACCGCGCCCGCGAAGACGTCCAGCGTCGCCATTGCCGCGGGGGTCTTTCAGACCTGCCTCGGTGTGACGAACCCCAACGACCGCGTCTACGGCGCGGCCGGTCAACAGGCCGACGACCAAGTGTCGTCACCCGTCTTCACCACCAACTCGCTCGGGGGCATCGAGGTCGCCTCGACGTCGCAGTACTACAACACCACGACCATGGTGGCGAAGGACACCAAGGAGATGTCGATGAAGAACTTCGGCGAGTGTCTCGTCGATTCGAGCGCGGCGCTCATTCTCTCCGGTGCCAAGGTCACGAACGCCGGCACCCCCGGGGCCACGAACTGGGCGCCGGACACCTTCACCAAGGGTTGGTCACGCGGCGGCGTCGTTGGCATCTCGATACCCGGCGCCGGGTCCAAGTTGCAGTTCGTGGAAGTCGTGATGACGAGTGGCCACTACGAAATCACGTTGAGTGCGCTCGTGGGTTCGTTCACGAAAGCGAAGGGCACCTTGACGAATCTCGCCGACACGCTGCTCTCGAGGACGAAGTCCTCGAGTTCAACGGCGGTCTAATTCAGCGCTTTCACCTGCGGCGCTTCGCCAAAGACCAAGTCCCAGGCCTGGTCGGGGATGGCGTTCGCGAGTCGTGCGACGGCACGGTACCCAACTTCCGCCGGGCCCTTCTCGTCGTTACTCATCAAGTTCGCCATGACGGCCAGCAGCTCTCGCATGACGGGCTTCACGCGTAGTCCCAGCCCCACGCAGGCCGCCAGGATCTTCGGTTCGGAGATGAGGCGCACGAAGCCGCGCGCCACCTTGAAGTAGTCGCCGTACGCGGCCTGGAGGCGCTCTTCGTACATCGCCAGGGCCGAGGGGTCGTTCGCGAGCAGTGCCTCGCCGAGTACCGACGCCGCCAGACGTCCCGACTCGTAACCGTAGGCGATGCCCTCGCCGTTGAAGGGATTGACCATGCCGGTCGCGTCACCAATGATGAGGGTGTTCGCACCCACGCGCGGACCGATCGAGAGCCCCATCGGCAGGCGGCCGCCCGTCGGTGGTCCGAGACACGTGGCGTCGTTGAGCCCCCACTCGTTGGCCACTTGATCGACGAAGTACTCCTGGAGTTTCGTGGTGTTGACGCCCTTCCAAGCGCCACCCGTCGACAGCAGTCCGACCCCGACGTTGACGCGACCGTCGCCCAAGGGAAAGATCCAGCCGTAGCCGGGCACGACCTCACCGTTGGTGTCGCGAATGTCGAGGTGCGAGTCGATCCACGGTTCCGCGTGGCGATCACTCGTGTAGTACCCCCGCAGCGCCATGCCCATGGGCCAGTCGCGGTTGCGCGTGACGCCGAGTTCTCTACCCAAGCGCGAGTTCTGTCCGTCGCCGACGACGAGGTAGCGGCCCCGAATCTCGGCCGTCGCGCCCGTGTCCTTGTCCTTGACGACGACGCCCGACGCGCTCGCGAGACCGCCGTCCGTCGACGGGGTGGGCTCGAGCAGGTCCAGGGCTTCGACGCCGTTCATCACGTCGGCGCCGTATTTCTCGGCGTTTTCGGCGACGAGGCCGTCGAGGTTGAATCGGGTGATGGTGTAGCCGTAGTTGGGGAATATCGGGTGCTCGGGCCAGTGCATCTCGAGCGACGCGCCGAATCCGAAGGCGCGAAGCCCGTTGTACTGGTGACCGTTCGCGGCCACGATGCCTTCGAGTCCCATCTCGCGCAACTGGTAGACCGAGCGCGGCGTCAGTCCGTCACCACAGGTCTTCTCCCGCGGAAAGTGTTTCTTCTCGATGAGACAGACCGACCAACCGGCCTGGGCCAGCCAGTACGCGCACGCCGAACCCGACGGTCCGCCGCCGACGATCACGACGTCGTAGATCGTCGTGGTGGCGACGACGTCGCTGAGTGTTTTCACGCGACCAGCCTACGTCGTGGCCCGAGCCCGTTCTCCGACAAAAGGGCATCGCGCGACCTGGTAGAAATGATGGACGTGGACCAGTACTTACCAATACTGGGGCTGCTCATACTCGGAGTGCTGTTCGCGTCGGGGTCGTTCGTAGCGTCGGGATTACTCGCGCCGCGCAAGCGTCCCACGGACGCCAAGCTCGCGCCCTACGAGTGTGGGATTGTCCCCGAGATCGAGCCGCCACAGCGCTTTCCGGTGCGGTTCTACCTCGTGGCAATGATATTCGTCATCTTCGACATCGAAGTCGTCTTTATGTACCCCTTCGCCGTGGTCTTTCGCCAGCTCCAAGGATTCGGTCTCGTCGAAGTGCTGGTCTTCTCGCTCGCCGTGTTCGCCGCGCTGCTCTTCTTGGTGGCGGAAGGTGCCCTCACCTGGGGACCGGTGAAGCACTTGGTACCCGGCACGCCGTCGCGTACGAGTTCCTCGACCATCGTGCGCATCGGCGCCGACGAAAAAGAAGTCGTGTAGTGGCCTTCGAAGATCTCCAACACAACTTCCTGACGGGCCAGGTCGAGGACCTGGTGCGCTGGGCCCGCCGCGCCTCGGTGTGGCCCGCGACGTTCGGTCTCGCCTGTTGCGCCATTGAGATGATGGCGGCGGGCGCCGCGGACTACGACCTCGCGCGCTACGGCATGGAGGTCTTTCGCAACTCGCCGCGTCAGGCGGACCTCATGATCGTGGCCGGACGCGTGTCACAGAAAATGGCGCCCGTCCTTCGCCAGGTCTACGACCAGATGATGGAGCCCAAGTGGGTCATCTCGATGGGCGTGTGCGCCTCGACCGGGGGACTCTTCAACAACTACGCCATCGTCCAGGGCGTCGACCAGATCGTCCCCGTCGACGTCTACGCCCCGGGCTGCCCCCCGAGCCCCGAGACCCTGATGCACGCGATCCTGACGCTCCACGAGCAGATCCGCACCGGTGAGATCCTCCAGCGCCGCAGCGACGGTCGCCCCACGCACGTCGAAGACCAGTCCAACGTCTGGACGCCAGAAGTCCCTGTGGCCGTAAGGGTGGGAACGCCGAAGTGATCCCGCTTCCTCTTACGGCCCCCCCAGGCGTCGTCACCGCCGACGTGTTGGCGAGCGACCTCGGGTGCTTTCCCACCCTCGTCGAGTACGTCCCCCTGGTGTCGTCCTTCAAGGACGACGGCTTCGAGATGTGCGTCGATCTCTGTGGGGTCGACTACCTCGAACACCTCGAGCGTCCCATGCCGGACTTCGTCGTGCCGACGCGTTTCGAGATCGTCGTCAACCTGCTCAGCCTCTCGAAGAAGCAGCGCGTGCGCATTCGCGTACAGGCCGGCAATGACGACCCCTGCGTCGACACGCTCTTCGATCTCTATCCCGGTACCGAAGCCATGGAACGCGAAGCGTTCGACCTCTACGGCGTCCTCTTCAACGGCCACCCGGATCTCACGCGCATTCTGATGCCCGAAGACTGGGAGGGCCACCCGCTTCGTAAGGACTACGCCGTCGGGAAAGTCCCCGTGCAGTTCAAAGAAGCGCCGGGTCCACGGTGAGCGATCCCACGATCCGCGTCGCCGAGCGCGTCGATCTTCTGACCGCGGAGACGTCCGAGGGACCACAGGGTCTCCTCCCTCGCTCGCTGACCGACACCGACGAACTGGGTCGCGAGCTCGGCGCCGTCCTGCGCAAGAGTGGACTGACGCTCGATCCCAACGACGTCGACTACGACCGTCGCGACGACGAGACGATGATCATCAACATGGGACCCGCGCATCCCTCGACGCACGGCGTGCTTCGCTTGATGCTCGAACTCGACGGCGAGTTCGTCCTTCGCACCAAGCCCGTCATTGGCTACCTGCACACGGGGATGGAAAAGACCGGCGAGGTACTGAGCTACGTCCAGGGCGGCACCAACGTGACGCGCATGGACTACGTGAGTCCGATCTCGAACGAACTGGGCTACTCCATGGCCGTCGAGAAGCTCCTCGACATCGACGTGCCTGATCGGGCTATCTGGATCCGCATGATGATGGCCGAACTCAACCGGATCGCGTCGCACCTCGTGTGGCTCGCCACCAACGGCATGGACCTCGGCGCCACGTCGATGATGATCTACGGCTTTCGCGAACGCGAGCTGGTGCTGGCTTTCTTCGAGAAGACGGCCGGACTGCGCATGAACCTCAACTACGTGCGACCCGGCGGCGTCGCGGCGGACCTGCCCGACGGCTGGGAAGACGACGTGCTCGTCATCTGCGACACGATCTACGAACGGACCTTCGAGTACGACGAACTGTTGACCGGTCAGCCCATCTTTCGCGGTCGCATGGTCGGCGTCGCGCCCCTCACGGCCGAAGAGGCGCTGGCCCTCGGGGTCACGGGACCGCTGCTTCGCTCGACGGGCGTACCGTGGGACCTGCGCCGCTCGATGCCGTACCTCGCGTACGACGACGTGGACTTCGACGTCATCGTTGGGACCTACGGCGACAACTTCGACCGGTACGCCATTCGTCTCAACGAGATCCGCGAGTCGGTGCGCATCGTGCGCCAGTGCATCGAGAAAATGCCGAGCGGCGACTACCGCAGCCAGGACCCCAAGGTGACACCACCGCCGCGCGCGCGCATCGACGAGTCGATGGAGGCGTTGATCCACCACTTCAAGCTCTTCACCGAAGGTTTTCACGTGCCCGCCGGCGAGGTCTACAGCGCCATCGAGTCGCCGCGCGGCGAACTCGGTTGCTACCTCGTCGCCGACGGGGGACCGAAGCCCTATCGCATCCACGTGCGCGCGCCGAGTTTCGTGAACATGCAAGCCGTGCCGCTCTTGATGCGCGGCGGGTCGGTCTCGGACGCCATCACGGTCATCTCGTCGGTCGACCCGATCATGGGCGAGGTGGACCGATGAGTCACCTGCGCGTGGACCTACGCCAACGCGCCGAAGAGCTCGTCGCGCTCTACCCGCGACCACGCTCGGCGATGTTGCCGCTCCTGCACCTCGCCCAAGAGCAAGACGGCTACGTCAGTCCCGAGGGCATCGCCGAGGTCGCCGAGTTGACGGGCACGACGACGGCCGACGTTCGCGGCACGGCCGCCTTCTACGACATGTTCCACCTCGAGCCCGTGGGCACGTACGTCGTGGGCGTGTGCACCAACATTGCCTGTCTCTTGGCTGGCGGACTCGAACTGCTCGATCACGCGAGCGCGACACTCGCCTGCGCCGTCGGCTCGACGTCCGGCGACGGACTCTTCACGCTGGAAGAGACCGAGTGTCTCGCCGACTGCAACTTTGCGCCCTGCGTGCAGGTGAACCACCGCTTCGTTCGCACGACGACCAGCGAGAGCTTCGACGCGCTCGTCGCTGAACTGCGCGACGGTCGTCGCGACCACGACATCCCCAAGCACGGCACGCTGCTACGCGTGCGACGAAGTGGCGGGCTGCACGCACCCAAGAGTGAGATCGCGACGCAGCGCGAAGAGGCGAAGGCCGCTCGCGAGAAGCGCGCGGGAGAGGCGTCGTAGTGGCGACCCTCGAAGCTCCTCGCATCGTCACGGCGCGCACCGGCTACGACGACTCCTACACCCACGCGCGGTTCCTCTCAACCGGTGGCTACGAGGGACTGCGAAAGGCCCTCACGATGTTCCCCGAGGACGTCGCGTTGGAAGTGGACGAGGCGTCGTTGCTCGGACGCGGCGGTGCGGGCTTCCCGGCCGGTCGTAAGTGGTCGATGTTGCGTAAGGCCCCCGTCTCCTACCTCGTCGTCAACGGCGACGAATCAGAGCCCGCGACCTTCAAGGACCATCTCCTGCTCGAGCGCGACCCGAACGGCATCATCGAGGGCATCATCATCTCGGCCTACGCCCTGCAGGTCAGTCAAGTCTTCTTCTTCGTGCGCGGCGAGTTCGCGCTCGGACTCGAGCGCGTCCAGCAGGCCGTCAACGACGCGTACGAGTACGGGGCGCTCGGATCCAAGATCTTCGGTTCGGACTTCTCGCTCGACATCGTCGTGCACCCCGGCGCGGGCGCGTACATCTGTGGTGACGAGACGGCTCTTCTCGAGGCCCTCGAAGGTAAGCGCGGCTTCCCGCGCATCAAGCCGCCGTTCTTTCCCGCGGTGAGCGGACTCTACGGCGAGCCGACGGTCGTGAACAACGTCGAAACCATGGCCAACATTCCCTGGATCGTCTTGAACGGCGGCGACGCCTTCGCGGCGCTCGGCGCGGGACGATCGAAGGGTACGCGCCTCTTCGCGCTCGCCGGGCGAGTGAAGAATCCCGGCGTCTTCGAGGTGGAGATGGTGAAGAACACCTTTCGCGATCTCATCTACGACCCGGCGCTCGGCGGAGGACTCCCGGACGGCCACACGATCAAGGCCTTCATTCCCGGCGGCGTCTCCGCGCCGTGGTTCGGGCCCGACATGTTGGACACGCCCCTCGGTCAAGACGAGGTGGGCGAGAAGGGTTCGATGCTCGGGTCCGGTTCGGTGATCGTCTTCGACGACACCACGTGCGTCGTGCGCGCGGCGTGGCGCATCACGAAGTTCTTCGCCCGAGAGTCCTGCGGCCAGTGCACGCCGTGCCGTGAAGGTTCGGGCTGGATCGAACGCGTGCTGTACCGCATGGAGAACGGCGGTGGGCGCCTCGACGACCTCGAGCTGCTGCTCGACCTCTGCGACAACATCGCGCCCGGCGGCGGTTGGCCCCCGCAACAGACGACGATCTGCCCGCTCGGTCCTTCGATCCCTTCGTCAGTGACGGGCGCGATCTCGATGTTCCGCCACGAGTTCGTCGAGCACATTGACACGGGAGGATGTCCTTTTGACTGACGTCACGTCCAGTGTGACCATCTCCGTGAACGGGCGAAGCCTCGAGGCAGCGACCGGTGAGCTCCTGATCGAAGCGGCCGAACGCGCGGGCCACTACGTCCCGCGTTTCTGTTACCACCCGCGTATGGAACCCGTCGGCATGTGTCGGATGTGTCTCGTCGAAGTCGACGGACCTCGCGGCGCGACGTTGCAGCCCGCGTGCTACATCAAGGTCCACGACGGCATGACGGTCGTCACTGACTCGGACAAGGTGAAGAAGGCGCAAGACGGCGTCTTGGAGTTCCTGCTCGCGAACCACCCACTCGACTGCCCGGTCTGTGACAAGGGTGGCGAGTGCCCCCTCCAGGACCAGACGCTCGCGCACGGCTCGGGCGAGACCCGCTTCATCGAAGAGAAGCGCCACTTCGTCAAGCCCGTCGAGATCGGCGAACTGGTGCTCCTCGACCGCGAGCGCTGCATCCAGTGCGCGCGCTGCACGCGCTTCAGCGCTGAAGTCTCCGGTGACACCGAGATCGCCTTCTCCGGTCGAGGCGACCAGTTGGAAGTGGCGACGTCGCCCAGCCAACCTTTCGACTCGACGTTCTCGGGCAACACCGTGCAGATCTGTCCGGTCGGGGCCCTCACCGCGAAGCCGTATCGCTTTACCGCGCGCCCCTGGGACTTGGAGCAGGTCGAGAGCACGTGCACGACCTGTGCCGTGGGCTGTCGCGTGGCCGTGCAGTCGTCGGGCAATCGACTGACGCGCGTCCTCGGCGTCGACAGCGAGCCGGTGAACCACGGTTGGCTGTGCGACAAGGGCCGCTTCACGCTCGACTCGATCGACGGCAACGAGGAGTCCCTGGACCCGCTCCGTGCCACGACACGTCTGCGCGAACCACTCGTTCGCGCCAACGGCGTCCTCACGCCAGCGACTTGGGGCGACGCGCTCGCGCGCGCGGCGACGATCCTCCAAGACGCCGCGCAGAGTCCCAACGGCGTCGGTGCCATTGGCGGCGCGGCCCTCACGAACGAAGGCGCCTTCGCCTGGGAGCGATTCGCTCGTGGCGTGCTCGGCACCGACCACGTGGACGCGCAGTACGGCGACGGCCTCGACGGTGCGCTGCTCCAGGCCCTACCGAGGGCGACGATCGACGAAGCCGCCAACGCGCGCGTCGTCGTGACGCTGACCGGTGACGTTCGAGAAGAACTCCCCATCCTCTTCTTGCGTCTTCGAGAGAGCTTCATCAAGCGCGAGAACAAGCTCGTCGAGTTCGCGTTCGCCTCGAGCGGGTTGCACTCGCTCGCGACGGTGTCGATGCCCGTTCGTCCCGGCGAGGCTCACCTCGTCGCCGAGGCACTGACGCGCAGTGACGGCGGCGTGCTGAAGGGCTCGAACGTCACCGAGGCCGAGCTCAATGAAACGCGCAACCTCTTAGGCGAGCGCGGCGAGGGCGTCGTCTTCATCGTGGGACGACCGAACGTCGCCGAAGACGCGGGTGTGCTGGAGCGGGCGATTCGCGTCCTCGCGGAGAAGTTCACGTCAGCGACGTTCCTGCCGGCCCTTCGTCGAGCGAACGTCATGGGCGCGCTCGACATGGGTCTTGGTCCACGGCTCCGCCCAGGACGGGGCTACCAGAAGGACGAGGGACGAAGCACACTCGAACAACTCGACGCACTGCGGACGGGCGAGCAGAAGGCTGTCCTGTTGTTGGGCTGTCTCCTCGGCAATGTGCTCGACGTCGAGGGCGCGAGCGCGGCCCTCGAGGCCGCGGGCGTCGTCGTCGTCTCCGGGCACGGGGGCAAGACCCTGGCGTACGCCGACGTCGTGCTCCCGGCCGCCGTGCAACACGAACGCCACGGCACGGTGACCAACATCGAAGGTCGCGTCACGGCCGTCACGGCGAAGATCGTCGCGCCCGGCTCCGCCTGGTCGGACGTCGCGATCGCGAGCGAACTGGCCGAAGAGTGCGGGCAGAGCCTGGGGATCTCCTCCGACGTGCAGTGCGCCAAAGTCATCGAAGAGACGGTCGGGTACCCCGCGCTCAGTGTGATGAACGACGTCTCCGACGAGGGCGTCGTGGTCGGACGACACAGCGAGCGCGTCGAGCGTCGAGCACTCGACCCCATGGCCTTTCCGGGCATCCGTTCGACGAACACGGCCGGGCTCGCGGAGTTCGCGGGCGCCGTCGTCGAAGAGAGCGTCAGCGCGTCGTCGTCACCGGTTGGCGCCACGTTCGACGTCGACGCCGGTCGCGGCGTCGACGTCCCCGCGTACGACGCCTACTCCTTGGTGCTCAACGTCTCACGTCGTCTCTACGACCACGGCGTCGCGGTGCAGGGTTCACCGGCACTCGCGAATCTCGTCGCGACGACGACGGCGTTCCTCAACCACTTCGACCTCGACCGACTCGGTCTCGTGACCGGCGACAGCGTGGACGTGACGAGTGGCGACGTCACGCTCACCCTTCCGGTCACCCTGAGCGATGAGACGCCGCGCGGCACGATCAACGTGGCGTTCGCGTCGCTCGACGAGAACGGTGAGGACGTCGCGTCGCGGACCCTCGTGGACCACGCGAGCGCCATCACCCAAGTGCGTCTGGAGACCAAGTGAACGCGCTCTCGACGGTTGATCCGCTCTTCGTGCACGGCGTCGACGGTTGGGGTGTCGTGCTCTTGATTGTCGTCATCAAGGTGCTCGTCGGCTTCGGCGCCCTGATGGGTTCCGTGACGTTGATGATCTGGTTCGAGCGCAAGGCGATCTCGGACATGCAGAGCCGCATCGGGCCGCAACGCTGGGGTCCCTTCGGCATCCTGCAGACTTTGGCCGACGGCATCAAGCTCTTCTTCAAGGAAGACCTCATCCCGGCCGAGGCCGACCGCTTCGTCTTCAAGTTGGCGCCTTACCTCGCCCTCGTGCCCGCGATCATCACCTTCGCCATCGTGCCCGTCGGTGGGACCCTGCACATCGCCGGTCACGTCGTCATGCTCCAGATCGCCAACCCACCCATGGGCATCTTGTTGTTGCTCGCGATGTCGGGCATCTCGGTGTACGGCGTCATGCTCGCGGGCTGGGCGTCGGGTTCGAAGTACCCGTTGATCTCGTCGGTTCGCGCGAGCGCGTCGATGATCAGTTACGAAGCGGCGCTCGGCATCACGATCGTCACCATCGTGCTGGTGACGGGATCGCTCTCGACCCACAACATCGTCACCTCCCAGGGTCACGAGTTCTGGCACTGGAACGTCATCCGCTTGGGCGTCGTGCCCTTCGTCATCTTCTGGATGGCCATCACCGCCGAGCTCGGTCGACCGCCCTTCGACGTCGTCGAAGCGGACAGCGAACTCGTCGGCGGCTTCAACACCGAGTACTCGTCGATTCGTTTCGCGCTCTTCTACATGGCCGAGTTCATGAACACGATCACGATGTCGGCCATCATCGTGACGCTCTTCTTCGGTGGGCCGGCGGGCTGGATCCCGAACGTCTCGCACCTGCGCTGGGTCTTTCCGATCGTCTGGTTCGTCGTGAAGACCACCATCTTCTGCTTCTGTTTCATCTGGTTCCGCGCGGCCCTGCCGCGTTTTCGCTACGACCAGGTCATGGACCTCGGCTGGAAGCGCCTCATTCCCCTCAGCCTCGGCTGGATGCTCATCGTCGCGGGCTTCCTCCTTCGCCCGGCCTACGGCTTCATCATGGCGGCCGTGGTGATGATGGCCTCGACCATCCTGGGACGCGCGTTCTTACTCGGCTCCACCAGAGAGACCGGTGCGGACGCGATTCTTCCCACCGTCGGCGCACGACCTTTGCCGCCGGAAGTGCTGCGCGCGTGGAGCGAGCGAGAGGAGGAGGAGTAGTGGCGAATCCCCTTGACTTCTTCGGTGGCTTCAAGCTCACCCTGCAACACCTCGCGCGTCCTCCCGTCACGATCAGCTACCCCCAAGAGAAGCGGCCAAAGCAGCCCCGTCAGCACGGTCGCCACGTCCTCAACCGGTACGAAGACGGCATGGAGAAGTGCATCGGCTGCGAGCTGTGCGCCGGCGCCTGCCCGGTCAACTGCATCTACGTGCGTGGTCTCGACAACCCGCCCGACCACCCGGTGAGTCCCGGCGAGCGCTACGGCTACGTCTACGAGATCAACTACCTGCGCTGTATTCACTGCGACCTCTGCGTCGAGGCCTGTCCCACCCAGGCGATCACGGAGACCAAGATGTTCGAGTTCTCCTTCACCAATCGCGCCGACGCCATCTACACGAAGGCCGAACTCGTCGTCGACGACGATGGTTTCCCGAAGCACCTGCCCTGGGAGGACTGGCGCGAGGGTGAAGCGGAGATGACCGGCGGCTGGATGCGCGCCACGTCGCCGTCGGGTGACGCCGCCTACGAGGGCGTCGTCCAGTGGACGGGCGACCTCGGCAGTGGCGTGAAGGCCCCCGAAGCCGGCCAGAGCGGCGAGCGCGACGACGAGGCCACGGGATCGAAGCAACTTCGCCGGGCCTTCTTTCGCCACCTCCAGCCCGTCGACGTCAACGAGGACCAGCGCGGCGTCCAGGGCATGCTCACGAGTGCCCGCGCGAAGTTGCCCAAGCGCTTCGGGGGGAGTCGCTGATGGTCGCCGCCACGTACGCGGTCCCCGCGATCTTGGTGTTCGTCACGTCGGCGCTGCTGATCGTCGTGGGCGCCCTTGGCGTCATCTCGGTGAAGAACCCGGTGCACGCGGCGATCTGTCTCATCATGACGCTCTTTGGCGTCGCCGTCGCCTTCGTCGCCCAGTCGGCTGACTTCTTGGCCGCGGTGCAGATCATCGTCTACGCCGGGGCCATCGTGGTGCTGTTCTTGTTCGTCATCATGTTCCTCGGCGTCGACCGCAACATGCACGTGAGCGTCGAGCCCCTCGTGGGCCAGCGCGCCTTCGCGGGCGTGGGCGTCGTCATCACGATCGGCGGACTCATTACGTTGATGGCGTCGTCGCACTGGGTGACCGGCGCGACGTCGGTCTCGGGATCCGCGCTCGCCCCGGGCAACGGCAACGTGAAGCAACTCGGCACGGCCGTCTTCACCACGTACCTCTTCGCCTTCGAGGCCACGGCCGCGCTACTTATCATCGCGGTCGTGGGCGCGGTGCTCCTCGCGCGACGAGAGCGCGCCACGACCAAGGAGGAGGCGAGGGCGTGAACGTTCCCGCCGCTTGGTACCTCGTGCTCGCCGCCGTGCTCTTCGGCATCGGCGCCTTCGGCCTGCTCACGCGCCGCAGTGCGCTCATCATGTTCATGTGCGTGGAACTGATGCTGAACGCCGTGAACCTCACCTTCGTCACCTTCTCGCGAACGCTCTCGGACATCTCCGGGCAGGCCAGTGTCTTCTTCGTCATGGTCGTCGCCGCGGCGGAAGTGACCGTCGGACTCGGCATCGTGGTCGCCGTCTTTCGACGACGCGCCTCCACGTCGGTCGACGAACTCAACGAGTTGAAGGGCTGAGATGCCGCACGTCGCCACGCTGATACTGCTGCTGCCACTCGTGGGCTACCTTTTCGTGTTCGTCAATGGCACGGGCCTGAAGGAACGGACGATCGGCATCGTCGCGACGGGGGTCGTGGCGCTCAGTTTCGTCCTTAGCGTCGTGGCGCTCGTGCTGCTCCTGCATCGCTCGAACCGCGAGGTCACGGTGCATCTCTTCGACTGGATCACCGTCGGCACGCTCCACGTGCCCGCGGCGCTCCTCGTCGACCCGCTCTCGGTGACGATGTGTCTCTTCGTGACAGGCATCTCCGCGTTGATTCACCTCTACTCCATTGGCTACATGCACGGTGAGAAGGACTTTCGAAAGTTCTTCTTGTACCTGAACCTCTTCGTCTTTTCGATGTTGATCCTCGTCCTCGCCAACAATCTCCTCCTCACCTTCGTGGGCTGGGAGGGCGTGGGGGTCTGTTCCTACTGGCTCGTGAGCTACTACTTCACGAAGGATTCGGCCGCCTCCGCCGGCAAGAAGGCCTTCCTCTACAACCGCGTCGGCGACATTGGTCTACTCCTCGCGATGTTCTTGATCTTCGGTCACGCGCACACGCTCACCTACCTCGGTGTCTTCAACGTCGCGGGGACCCTCTCGCCGACGGTCGCCACCTTGACGGTGCTGGCGCTGTTGCTCGCGGCGACCGGCAAGAGCGCGCAGATCCCACTCTTCAACTGGCTCCCCGACGCGATGGAGGGTCCGACCCCGGTGTCGGCGCTCATCCACGCCGCCACGATGGTGACGGCCGGGGTGTACCTGCTCGTGCGCATGTCGCCGGTGCTTACGATGTCGCCCGACGGGCGAGCGACGATCGCCATCATCGGCGGCGCCACGGCCTTCGTCGCGGCGACCATCGCCACGGCCCAGAAGGACATCAAGAAGGTCCTCGCCTTTTCGACGGTCTCGCAGATCGGCTACATGGTGCTCGCCGTCGGTGTCGGCGCGTACTCGGCCGCGATCTTTTTGATGGTGGCCCACGCCTTCTACAAGGCGCTGTTGTTCCTCGGCGCGGGCTCGGTGATCCACTCACTCAACGGTGAACAGGACTTGCGCAAGATGGGCGGCCTCGCGAAGTATCTGCCGCTCACGTTTCCGACGTTCCTCGTCGCGTGGCTCTCCATTTCCGGTATTCCTCCCTTCTCGGGTTTCTTCGCCAAGGGCGACGTCCTCACGAAGGTCTTCGAACACAACAAGGCGCTCTGGGTGTTCGGTGTCGTGACGGCGATCCTCACCGCGTACTACATGACTCGCCTCTTCGTCTTGACGTTCCGTGGGACGGAGCGCTTTCGCGAAGTGACGAAGGGCCACGACCCGCACGAGTCGCCGTGGGTGATGACGTTGCCCCTCGTCGTCCTGGCCGTCCTCGCGACCCTGGGCGGACTGCTCAACCTTCCCTGGGCCCACTCGAGTTCGCTCGCGGGCTTCCTCGACCCGACGTTCGGGTTCGTCCCGGCCGTCGGGTCGTCGAGCACTGTCGCGCAGTGGGGACTGGCGTTGGTCGACGTCGTGGCGGCCGTGCTCGGACTGCTGGCGGCGTTCTCCATCTGGCGCGGGGTGTCGGCGTCGCCGCGCTTCGAGTCCTCCTTCTTCGAACACGTCTGGCACTGGGACGACTTCTACGACGACGTCATCGGCCGCCCGCTCACGCACGCCGCGCAGTTCTCTGACGACGTCATCGAACCCAAGGTCATCGACGGCGCCGTCACGGGCCTCGCGGTCGCGACTCGTAGAAGCGCCGAGGGACTTCGAAAGGTCCAGTCGGGCTTCGTGCGTCAGTACGCGCTCGCCATGGTGCTCGGCTTCGCCGTCATCATCGTCTATCTCGTGGCGAGGGTCCACTAACGATGCACTCGTCGATCTACCTCCTCGTGCTCATCGTCGTGCCCCTCGCCGGGGCGCTCGTGGCGGCCCTCGTCCGGAAACTGCAGGGCATGGCCTACGCGGTCGGCGTCGGCACCGCCCTCGTGGAGATGGCGCTCGCGATCATCGTCGCCGTCCTCTACAACCCTCACGTGAAGAACGCGCAGTCCTTCGACTTCGCCACGCGCCACGTCGTGTCGGCGCCGTTCGGTCTCGCCTACGACGTGGCCCTCGACGGCATCTCGCTGCTCATGGTCGTCCTGACGGCACTGGTGTTGTTGTTGGCGCTGCTCGGCGCGCGCGAGAAGCGCCGCGAAGCGGCCTTCGTTGGCTGGCTCTTGGCCCTGACGTCGTTCACGATGGCGAGCTTTCTCAGCCACGACGTGCTCGAGTTCTTCATCTTCTTCGAGCTCACGCTCGTGCCGAGCTACTTCATCATCGCCGAATGGGGAGGCGCCCAGCGCGCCAAGGCCGCGCTGAAGTTCTTCATCTACACCTTCACCGGTTCGGCGTTCTTGTTCATCGGCGTCTTGTACCTGGGCTTCGCCCATCAGCACCAGACGACCGGCGCCCTCACCTTCTCCTACAGCGCGTTGCAGTCGACGGGCATGACCCACAGCACGGCCGTGTGGCTGTTCATCGCCTTCGCTATCGCCTTCGCCGTCAAGTCCCCGATCTGGCCCTTTCACACGTGGTCGCCGATCGCGTACGCCGAAGCGCCGACGGGCGGTTCCATCGAGCTCTCGGCGTTGCTCGCGAAGCTCGGCTCGTACGGGCTGCTGCGCTTCGCCGTTGGCCTCTTTCCCCTGGCGCTGCCCACGATGCGCCCCATCGTCTTGACGCTCGCGGTCATCGGCATCTTGTACGGTTCGCTCGTCGCGTGCGCGACACCCGACCTGAAGCGTCTCGTGGCCTACTCGTCGGTCGCCCAGTTGGGCTTCATCACGCTCGGTGTCATGACCGGTTCGAAGATCGCCATGGTGGGCGCGGTGCTCTTGATGTTCAACCACGGCGTCATCACGATCGGCTTCTTTCTCATCATTGGTTTCATCGAGCAGCGCCGCGGTTCGTACCAGATCAAGGACTTGACGGGCCTGCAGGGACCGGCGCCCGTGATGGCGGCGATCTTCACGCTCGTGATGATGGCCTCGATCGGACTGCCGGGACTGTCGGGCTTCGTCGGTGAGTACCTGATCCTGATCGGCACCTTCGGCACCCACGCCTGGTGGGGCGCCGTCGCCACCACCGGCGTGCTCGCCGCCGCGGCGTACCTCCTGTGGGCCTACCAGCGGGTCTTTCACGGACGCGCCGAGGGCGCGAACGCGTCGATCACCGACCTCAACGCCAAGGAGCGTTGGGTCCTCGTGCCGGTCGTCGTGTTGATCCTCGCGCTCGGTGTCTTCCCGAAGCCCGTCATCGACCGTGTCACGCCCTCGGTGCAGCAACTCATCCACCACGTCGCGCCGGCGGGGGCGAAGAAGTGAACCTCCTCGCCACCACCACGCTCGTCGTACCGAGCATCCACTATTTGGCGCTGCTGCCCGTCCTCACCTTCTTCGGCGCGTCACTGGCGCTGCTGCTCATGAGCGCACTCGTGAAGACGAAGGTCACGATCAACTGGGCGACGGGGATCACCGTCGCGACGGCGATCGCCACCTTCGTCTACGCCTTCTTCCAGTGGTCCTACGTCGCGCACCACGGCTCGACCACGACCGTGGCGCACGCCATTGTCTTGGACGGCTTCTCCGTCGTCGCCAACGTCGTCATCGCGGTGAGCCTGCTGCTCTCGGCGCTCGTCGCCCACGACTGGGCCAAGCGCGAACGCGTCGCCGGCGCGGACTTTCACATCTTGGCCCTCGCCTCGAGTTCGGGCGCCATTCTGATGGTCCAGGCCAATGACCTCATCGTCATCTTCCTCGGCCTCGAGATCCTCTCCATTGGTCTCTACGTGCTGGCGGGCTTCGATCGCCACCGCGCCACCTCGGCCGAGGCGGCGCTGAAGTACTTCCTCTTGGGCGGTTTCGCCTCGGCGATCTTCATCTACGGCGCGGCCCTCGTCTACGGCGCGACGGGTTCGACGAATCTTTCGTCCATCTCGTACTTCCTCGGCAACAACGTGGTGCTGCGCCCGGGACTGCTGTACGCCGGGGGAGCGCTGCTGCTTATCGGCTTCGCCTTCAAAGTCGCGGCCGTGCCGTTTCACGCGTGGTCGCCTGACGTCTACGAGGGCGCCCCCACGCCCGTGACGGGGGTCATGGCGTCGATCGTGAAGGTCGGCGCCTTCGCCGCGCTGTTGCGCGTGCTCATCTCAGCGCTCGGCACCCAGCTCGACACCTGGCGGCCCATCCTCTTCGCCCTGATCATCCTCACCTGCGTCGTCGGCGCCTCCGTTGCGTTGGTGCAGCGCAACGTCAAACGCCTGCTCGCGTACTCCTCGATCAACCAGGCCGGTTTCATGCTGCTCGGCGTCTGGTCGGGCAGTGCCCGCGGCGTCGCCTCGACGCTCTTCTATGTGATGACCTACGCGCCCGTCGTCGTGGCCACCTTCGCCGTCGTGACGCTCATCGGCGGCACGGGTGACGAACTGCACTCCATTGACCACTACCGGGGCTTGGCGCGACGCCAGCCCTGGTTGGGTGGGGCGCTCGCGGTGTTGTTGTTCAGTCAACTGGGCGCACCGCTCACGGTGGGTTTCTACGCCAAGTACTCGGTCCTCGCCGCGACCATTGATTCCGGCGGCGGCGCGCTCGCGCTGGTGGCGATCCTGTCGGCGGCGATCGCGGCCTTCTTCTATCTGCGCTGGATCCTCGCCCTCTACGCCGACGATGACGTCGAGGGCAGGCGTGTTCACGTGCCACTCTTCACCGGCAAGGTCGTCGCCGTTGGTGTCATCGTCGCGATCCTCTTCGGTGTCTGGCCCGGACCGCTCGCGACGTGGTGTCAACACGCCACGATGCTCTTCCTGCCGTGAACCGCGTCGCGATCGCCACGTGCCTCGGCGCAATGGACCCCGACAATCCACTCCTCCTCGACGCACTCTCCGCCGCGGGCGTGCACGCCGACGTTGCCGTCTGGGATGACCCGTCGGTTGACTGGGACCGCTACGACCTTGTGGTGCTTCGCTCTACCTGGGACTACTCGCAACGCCGCGGTGAGTTCCTCAGTTGGGCGAAGGGGATCGCGCACCTCGCCAATCCCTACGGGGTCGTCGAGTACTCGACCGACAAGCGCTACTTGGCCGACCTCGAGGGCCACGGACTGAAGATCGTCCCCTCGCACTTCTGCAACGTCGGCAAGAAACCGCGCTTCTTTGATCACGACTTCGTGGTGAAGCCCTGCGTCGGAGCGGGATCGATAAACGCCGCGCGCTACCACGCGGACGAACACGACGCGGCACTGGCCCACGTGAAAGCCCTGCACGCTGCTGGTCGCGACGTCCTCATCCAGCCCTACGTCGATTCCGTGGACTCACTTGGCGAACGGGCACTCATCTTCATCGACGGCAAGTTCTCGCACGCCCTCTTCAAGGGTCCGATGCTGAACGTCACCGAACTCGACCGCAGCCAACTCTTTCGCCGCGACCAGGTCTCAGAAGTCATCGGCGAACCCGACGCGATTCTCTACGGCGAAAAGGTCCTGACCGCGAAGGGCTTCGATCATCTTCTCTACGCGCGCGTCGACCTCGTAAAGATCGACGACCACTGGGCCATCATGGAACTCGAGCTGGTCGAGCCGTCGCTCTTCTTCACCTTCGAAGAGGGCGCGGCGACGTTACTGGCGCAGGCCATCGCCAGACGCGTTCATTAACGTCAGACCGCGTACCTGAGTGTCCGGTCAACGAACAGCGAAACGTCGAACTCCCCGGTCGTCGACCTGTTTGCAAGCCGTTAGATTTTCAGCGAGTCTTGACGTGCAACGTTGTCCTTGGAGGACGTGATCGTGGTCCATTGAGCCGGCCATTTTCGTGAGGGTCAGGTCGGGCGCAATAATGTGACCATGCTCGTGACGCTGCCCGATGGCACTGTGGTGCACGCACTGGGCCGACTCGGTTTGATTCCTTCCGAACGCTCTCGTCAGCCCGATTTCGCGCTGTACCTCGATGACCGGTGGGATGGCGACCCTGAGGTCACCTGGCCCTACCGACTGATTGACTGGCCCGACTTCGGACTCCCGAAAGACGAGAGGGAGCTGTTCGACGCCATTGTGGACATCCACGTTCGAGCCAACGCCGGAGAACTCGTAGAGATCGCTTGTTTCGGTGGCGTGGGAAGGACGGGAACCGTCCTCAGTTGTCTGGCCGTGCGCGCCGGCGTCGAGCCCGCGAATGCCGTGAATTGGGTTCGAGAGAACTACGACCAAAGAGCGGTTGAGACTAGCGAACAATGCCAGCTCATTGAAAGCTTCTCGAAGGCACTTTGAGTTAAAGGCGACGGGATTTCGAAGAACAAAGTCGATTCCGAAACGGATCTGCCCTCGAAACGTAATGTCCAACTTCCTTCGAACCTAGAACGCCCTGAGAACGGGTGTGTCAGATCTGGAGCGACGTACGTGCTCAGCGCGACGCTGCCTTGTCCACTTCTCTCGCCGCGGCGAGCACCTCTTCGGGCACGATCGTGGCCGGTCGGTTCGACGGATCGTTCACGAGGAATCGCCCGAGTACGGGCAGTTCCGTGAGATTCTCCGCGCGCAGGATCGCCGCCACCACCGGCACGAAACTCTCCGCCGCCGGGTAGACGACGTGACGTGGCAACCAGGTTGGCTGATACTTCGAGTTGAAGGTCCACAGTGACTCGATGGGCAAGATGCCGGACAGTCGTTTCAACGCCCAGCGCTCGACGCGGGTGAAGGTGCCGTCACCTTCACCTTCCAGCACTGAGCGAAAGGCCGCGAAGTTGAGACTAAGTCCCTGCGCGCCCTGGCCGCGAAGATGCTCGATCGTCGAACAGAGCGCGAAGTCCACGAGCCCGTTCGGGTGTTCGCCGGGATCACGACGCATGAGGTCGAGTGAGTAGCCCTTGATCGCCGGTGAGGGTACGAACTGACAGACCGCGACGGGTTTGCCGTTCGGGTCGTAGACGACCGTGAGGAGCAGTCCCTTGTCCTTCGGGTCGAAGAGACGCCCGAGCATCATGGAGAAACCCCGCTCACCGCCGCCGCGACGTAGCAGCGAGATCAGGTCCATGATCTCGCTGACCCGCGACGGCTCGATCTTCGCGGGGTCGAAGAACTCGACGGAGTAGCCGTGACGAACGAGGCGCGTGCAGGCTTGGCGCAGACCCTTCATCTTCTGGCCCGCGAGGGTGAAGTGTTGGCAGTCGACGATGGCCTCGTCGCCAATGTAGAGGTAGTGCATGCCCGCCGCGTGATAGATGGGCAGCCACTCTTCGCCCGCGGCCATGATGCCGATGGTCCAGCCCCGCGAGTCGGCGAAGTCGCGAAAGGCGCTCAGGACCTCGGTGCGTTCGGCCTTCGGGCCGATTGGATCGGGCGAGACGAGTGCGACCCCGCCGTAGACGGCGTAGGCGACGAGCGAGTCGCGAAAGAGGAAGATCTGCTTGTCGTCACGCAGCGCGAAGTAGTCGAGCGTGCCCCGCCCGTGCCGTCGAACGATGTCGCGTGCGCGAAGTTCGGCGAGGCGTCGCTCGGTCGAACCCGCCGAGGTGGAGAGGCGTCGATCGACGACGGGACGCGTGAGGAAGTAGAGCGCGGAGACGACGAGCGAGACGCCGATGGCGAGCAACGTGGGGTTCACGAAGTCACCGATCCGATCGGGCAGCGTGATGTCGCTCTGCCCCCCGAGTCGCTCGATGCAGGCCATGATGACGACGCCGAGGTTGGGGAGATGGTGATGACGACCAGCGGCCTCGATGCCGAGTGTCGCACCCGCAACACCGACGAACGCCACGAGGCCGAGTCGTGGCAACGCGTCGGAGGCGCTGGCACGATCCGTGGTCGCGCCAAAGAACCGTCGCTGACTCACGAGGAGGACCAACAGCCCGATCGCGATGAGCAGCGACACGGCGGTGCCCCCACGAAGGGCGTGCGCCACCACGGTGACCGCGAGGATCAGCACGGCGAGGAACCACGATCGACGTTGACCGCGTCGAAGGCCTCGCGCGAGCATGATCATGGCGATGCCCGCGACCGCGGTCAAGGCGGCCGCGGATTTTGCGACGTCGAGGGGCAGTATCGACAACACCAGGTGAAGGTGGCTGCGAAGTGGGCGCACCGTGGTGACCGCGATATTGACGACACCGTCCAAAAAGATAAGTCCCGCGGCCAACCGGCGCATCACGCGCTGGCGACGTTGATGGCGCAGTCGTTCGACGCTCACCGGGAAGGGGCTACCACTGGGCCACGAGCCCACCGTCGTCGTCACCGTGGAGGGCGCCGGCTGCGTGGGGGAACCCCCGACGAGTCGTTCGAGTAGAGATCCTCGGCGTCGCACCGACTCGCCCGCCAAGAGACGGACCTGCACCGCGCTCGCTGCTTCGATTTCCACGACGCCGAGGCGGTCGAACGAGCTGAACACGGGCGGCAGGCCGAAGCGGCCGTGTCGCTCCACCAGCACCGTCCTGGAAGGCCCCGGCGTCGCGCAGACCCCGTGATCGAGAAAGGACAGGGCCGGACGCGGCGCGCCGCCGACGATGGCCCCGGCCCCGCCACGCTCCACGACGCGACGGGCGAACTCGAGCGCGTCGACGTCGCCGACCGTGGTGAGCGAGAGAGGTTCGCTGAGCGCGTCGTCAATGGTGGGGGGCGCACCACGGGTGCCACGCACAAAGCGTCGTCGCACTATTCGTCCAGCTAACGCCGCGATACATGCTTCGACGATGACGATGAAGACGAGCTCGGCTAACAGATTGGTCCAGAACTTCGTGGAATGAACGAGATGAAGGCTGTAGTGGTGATCGGTGAAGTGACCGATGATGGCTCGCCCGAATCCCCACACGTCGATCAGCGCCAGCGCGATAAGGGGGAACCATACCCACGCGCCCAGTCGGCGGTACAGGACGCGTGAGGAGACGAAGCGTTCGAGGGCGACGGGATCCTCGAGGCGATCGGCGTCGGCGCAGTCACTGCCGTCGACGGGCGTGACGTCGAGGTCGTAGGTGCCGGCCGCGACGGCGAGGTCGCGTACACCGCTCGCCGTGGCGATGTTCAACACGAGGTCGCTCGCGACGATGACGCCGAGGTCGTGGAGCAACGCCTGCGCACGATCGTTGTCACGAAGTTCGTCGTCGTCACTGCCCGGCAACACGAAGAGTCGGTGGGCGGGCTTGGCGCAGAACGCCTCGAAACCGCTCCGAACGTCGGGCAGCGCCAACAGCGTCGCTTCGATGAACTTCGCGAGGTCCGACGTCGAGTTCGGGTGAAAGAGGTTGCCCGCCACGACCACCACGGCCGCGTCGTCAATCTCACCCAAGAGGATCAGGAACTCCCGAACGGGCCGACTCGTGACGTCCGTCGTGGGCGAGAGCGAAAGGTCGCTGACGACATAGACGTGATGACCGTAGGGGACCGGAATCGTACGTCGTTCAGTCCCTGCCACGAGGTCTAGTCTCGCAGACATCGCCGTAGCGCTGGCCACGGGGAGAAAATACCTATGACAAATCCAAGTCCTCACGATCACTGGCATTGGCGCGACACGCCTCTTATCCCCGGTCGGGCGGTGATCTTCGACATCGACGGGGTGCTGGCGGACGCCGCCGGTCGCCAGCACTACCTCGACTGGGGGGACTGGCGCAGTTTCTTCGACGCCGTGGGTGACGACCCCATCATCGAGGAGATCGAGCGACTGCTCGAGCTTCTCGACTCGTCGCTCTCGGTCATCCTCGTAACCGGTCGCCCGCGTCGGGTGCAGGCCCCCACGGTGGCGTGGCTCGAGCACTACAAGCTTCGCTGGGACCTACTCATCATGCGCGAGTACGGGGACTACTCCGGGGTCGACCGGTTCAAACGCGAGACATTGCACCAACTCCTCACCGACGGCTTTGACGTGCGTCTCGCGCTCGACGACGACCCGAAGAACCACGTGATGTACGTCAGCGAAGGCGTGCCGTGCATCTACATCCACTCGGGGTACTACCTCTAGATCGTCCGATCTCTGAGCGAAGTCGTTCGCCTAGAGCGCGAAGGCGTACGACAGTTCCTTTTGGTATCGAATCTCGACGAGTTCCCGGCCACCGATTTCGATGACCTTCCTTCGGGTGTCGGCGCGCCATCCTCTGCTCTCGTAGAACGCTCTGGCGCGAGCGTTCTCCTCGACGACCCAAAGACTCGCGGTCGAGTACCCATCGTCGACGAGAAGCTGCTCTCCTTTGCTGAGCAGGATGGCGCCGACGCCCGAACGCCACGTGGTCGGCGTGACGTACAGCGCCTGTACCTCACCGGCGCCCGCCAGATCCTCGTCTCGACAGGGGCTTACGGTCACGAAGCCGACGATCGTGTCGCCCCCAGAAGCGATCCAGGTGACGAAGCCGCCGGCGTTACCCGGGTCAAAGGTGTAACGGTTCGCGCGCTCAGCAACGTCGAACGCGTCGAGGAACTCGTCGGGCACGATGTTCCAGTACGCCACTTGCCATGATGCAACATGCACCGCGGCCACCGCCAACGCGTCCGCACCCGTCGCTCGCCTCAGTTCGCGTCGAAGGTTCTGCGTCATCTTCTCTACGGCGTCATGACGTGGCGGCTTCGACGCGTGCGGCCGTCGGACACTGTCTGGTCGTGATCAAGGTGACCCGCTCGTCGGGCTCGAGCGTTGAGATCAGTCAAGGTCGAATCGGTCAAGATTCATCACCTTGTCCCACGCGGCCACGAAGTCCCGCACGAACTTCTGCTGCGAGTCGTCGGACGCGTAGACCTCGGCGATCGCGCGAAGCTGCGAGTTCGAACCGAAGACGAGGTCGGCGCGACTCGCGATCCACTTGAGTTCGCCCGTGGCTCGATCGCGTCCTTCAAAGACGTCCTCGGACGGCGACGTCGACGTCCACACCGTGCCCATGTCGAGCAGGTTCACGAAGAAGTCGTTGGTCAACGATTCGGGCCGCTTCGTGAACACGCCGAGTTCGGACGTTTGGAAGTTGGCGTTCAAGACCCGCAGGCCACCGAGTAACACCGTCATCTCGGGAGCGCTCAGCGTCAGCAGGTGCGCCCGGTCCAACAGCAGATCCTCCGCGCTGCGGCGCTGATCGTGTCCGAGGTAGTTGCGGAACCCGTCCGTGGTCGGTTCGAGCACGGCGAAGGCCTCGACGTCCGTGTGCTCCTGGTCGGCGTCGGAGCGCCCAGGGGCAAAGGGAACCTTCACGTCGCGCCCGACGTTCTTGGCCGCCTGTTCGATGGCCGCGCAGCCGCCGAGCACGATGAGGTCAGCCAGAGAGACCGCCTTCTTGTCCGTACGCGAGGCGTTGAACGTTCTTTGAATCGCGTCCAGCGTCTGGAGCACCTTCGCGAGCTCCGGTGGATTGTTGACCGCCCACTCGCTCTGTGGCGCGAGGCGTAGACGTGCCCCGTTGGCTCCTCCGCGCTTGTCGGTGCCGCGAAACGTCGACGCCGATGCCCAGGCGGTTGACACCAACTGGGCGATCGAGAGGCCCGACCCGAGCAACGTGGCCTTGAGTTCTGCAATCTCCTGCGACCCGATGAGCTCGTGCGTGACGTCGGGAACCGGGTCCTGCCATAGTTGGGGCTCGGCGGGTACCCACGGGCCGAGGTAGCGCGAACGCGGCCCCATGTCGCGGTGGGTCAGCTTGAACCACGCCTTCGCGAAGGCGTCAGCGAACTCTTGGGGGTTCTCGTGGAATCGTTTCGAAATCGGCCCGTAGATCGGGTCGACGCGCAGCGCGAGGTCCGTCGTCAACATCGTCGGGGCGTGCCTCTTCGTCGCGTCGTAGGCGTCGGGCACCGCGTCGGCGCCGGCGCCGTCCTTGGGCGTCCACTGGTGCGCGCCGGCGGGACTCTTCGAGAGTTCCCACTCGAAGCCGAAGAGCATGTCGAAAAAGGTGTTGTCCCACGTCACGGGGGCAGGGGACCACGTGCCCTCGAGTCCACTCCCAATCTGTTCGACGCCCACCCCGCTGCCAAAGCTGCTCTTCCAGCCCAGACCCTGCTCTTCGATGCCGGCGGCTTCGGGTTCACGCCCCACGTACGGGAGGGGATCAGCGGCGCCGTGAGTCTTGCCGAAGGTGTGGCCGCCAGCGATAAGGGCGACGGTCTCCACGTCGTCCATCGCCATGCGCTTGAAGGTCTCGCGGATGTCTCTCGCCGCGAGAAGGGGGTCGGGAGTTCCGTTCGGTCCTTCGGGGTTCACGTAGATGAGTCCCATCTGTACGGCGCCGAGGGGATCGGCCAGATCGCGGTCACCGCTGTAGCGCTCGTCGCCGAGCCAGACGCTTTCCGGTCCCCAGTTGATGTCATCTTCTGGTTCCCAGATGTCCACGCGTCCGCCGGCGAAACCGAAGGTCGTAAAACCCATCGACTCGAGTGCGCAGTTCCCGGTGAAGACGATCAGGTCCGCCCACGAGATCTTCTGTCCGTACTTCTCCTTGATGGGCCAGAGCAGCCGGCGCGCCTTGTCGAGGTTGACGTTGTCGGGCCAACTATTGAGGGGCGCGAAGCGTTGCGCGCCCGAACCGGCACCGCCGCGGCCGTCACCAACGCGGTACGTGCCCGCACTGTGCCACGCCATGCGAATGAAAAATGGTCCGTAGTGACCGAAGTCGGCGGGCCACCACGGCTGTGAGTCCGTCATGAGCGCGAGGACGTCCTTCTTCAGGGCGTCGAGGTCAAGTGACTTGAACTCCTTCGCGTAGTCGAAACTCTCGTCGAGTGGGTTGGCCGATCGGGAGTTTTGGTTGAGAATCCTGAGGTTCAACTGATTCGGCCACCACTTCTCGCTCGGAAGGCTTCCACTCAACTGCGTGAACGCGCCACCCGCGACCGGGCACTTACTCTCGTTGTCACCGTTCTGTTCCTGGATCATGGGATCAATGTCGGTCATGGGTACCGTCGCTTTCGGGTATTGATAGGTGGGAAGGACTCGTTTGGGCGGGGATCCTACGCTCGCTTCGGCGATGCACCGTCGACGATTGTAAGCGACTCGGCGTGTGGTCCTGCGCTTGACACTGCGGGCAGCGACCCCAGTACGCGACGTCGGCTTCGTCGATCTCGTAGCCGTTGTCGTCCGACGCGGTGAGACACGGCGCAACACCGACGGCGCAGTCGACGTCGACGAGACGACCGCACTCGCGACAGATGAGGTGATGGTGATTGTCGTCGACTCGATCCTCGTAGCGCGCGGATGATCCGACGGGCTGAATTCGTCGGATGATGCCCTTGTCGGCGAGGACACCGAGCGCGTCGTAGACGGCTTGGCGTGAGATCGCGCCAATGTCACTTCCGGCCACCTTCGCTACGTCATCGGCCGAGATGTGGGGCCGTGCGGACACGGCGCGAAGGACTGCGAGCCGTTGCGCCGTCACTTGGATTCCGTGTTGACGCAGTAGGTCGGCTGGGCTCGAAGTCACGATTACAGACTATATCCATATCTGGATTGAGTCCAATAACCAGTCAACGTCGGTTCGACTCCGGGGGTTCCGTAGGCGACGTGGTGGTCACGAGTGACGAAGGAGCTCGAGAACCTCTCGCGCCGCGTGGCGTCCCGATCCAATGCTGGCGGGAATTCCGACGCCGTCGTAGGCGTTGCCCGCGAGGGCCACGGAGAACCTGGCGCCGGCGGCGCGTGCGCGTTGCACGCGCAGTTCGTGACCGCGAACGTACTGGGGAAGTCCTAGGGGCCAACGTTGGACGAGCGACGCCGAGGGCTCAGCGAAACGAGGCAGAAGCACGGCGAGTTCACTGCGCACGCGGCGCACGAGCTCCTCGTCAGTGAGCTCGAGCCAGCGAGTGTCGTCACTTCGTCCGACGTGGGCGCGAAGGAGGGTCTCATCGTCTCTTCGCAGGTGCGGCCACTTGCGGTCCAGCAACGTGACGGCCGTCACCATCATCGATCCCTCGCCCGACCAGTGTGTGTGCAGCGGCACGAGAATGCCCGTGCCGTGCGGTGGCAGCGTGATGTCGCTGCTGGCCACGCAGAAGGTCACCATCGCCGCGCCCGCACTTTCTATCTGTCGCAGTTCGTCGATCGCGGGGTCGAGTGATCCAAGTAACGCGCCGGCCACGGGTGCGGGCGTCGCGAGAATGACGGCGTTCGCCGGCGTCGTCGTGTTGAACGTGTCCACCTCCCACGGGTAGTCGCCGGCTGGCGTGCGACGAAGGGCATTGACCGAGACACCGTGTCGAAGCACCACGCCGCGCTCGCGGAGGCGCATGACCAGTTCTTCTGGGAGTGCCCCGACGCCCCTCTTGAATGAATAGAAGACCGGGTCACGCAACGCCGTCGCTCCTTCGGACGCGTCCAGCGGCAGCGATGCACGAAGCGCCTTCATGAGGGAGCCGCCCTTCCTCGCCGCGTCGAAGAGCGCTGGGAAGACGGACTTGGCGGAGAGTTCGTCGATACGGCCGGCTTGAATGCCGCCGATCATGGGCTCGATAAAGTGATACGCCAACTCGCGGCCGAGTTTGGTCCGCACGATCTCGCCAATGGTCGCGTCGTCACCAACGAGCATCCGCTTCGGCAAGAGCACGTCGCGTCGGGCGGCGAGTCGAGCCCGCCACGACAGACCCCTGAAGCGAAGGATCGCCTGCGGGCTCGTCGGTACGCCGAGGACCAGGCCGCCCGGTAACTCGTGTAGTGCGCCCCTCAACCACATCGACGCGCCACTCGCGTCGATCGCCTCCAACTCTTCGCCCAGTCCCAGTTCTCGTACGAGCGTCACCGCTTCGAGTCGTCGGGCCAGGAATCCATCGGCACCGAGATCGATGACACGTTCGGCGAAGGTCGTCGTCGCGAGCGAACCTCCGAAGCGCCCCTCCGCTTCGATCACTTCGACGCGCGGTGTCGAGTCGTCGGGTCCGGCCTCGGCGCCCGAGAGTTCCCACGCGGCGGCGAGACCGCTGATGCCTCCGCCGACCACGACGACGGAGGGTCGACTCACGCGCCCGCGGCGGTTCTGATGACGCCCGCGAGGACGCGCATGAACGCGGGGTCGTCGTTGAGCGACGCGGTTCGCACGAGATTGAGGCCGAGGTCGCGCGCGATGCTCTGGGCTTCAATGTCGATGTCGAAGAGCACTTCGAGGTGGTCCGAGACGAAGCCAATGGGGCACGACACGACGTCGGTGACACCCTGTGCTCGTTTGTCGCGTAGCGCCACCAAGATGTCGGGGCCGAGCCAGGGGTCGGGGGTGCGTCCGGCGGACTGCCACGCGACGTCGAAGGAGCGCACCCCGGCGACCTCGGCGGCGAGCACCGCGCTCTCCTTCAATTGCTCGGCGTAGGTGTCGCCCTCGGCGACGACTCGTTCGGGTAGCGAGTGCGCGCTGAAGACGACCTCGGTCGTCTCGTGGCGCGAGGCGGGTATCGTCGCCAGCGCGTCGTTGACCCGATGGGCGATGAGTTCGATGAAGCCCGGCGCGTCGTACCAGGCGCCGATCGCGACGAAGTCAACGTCGTCACCGAGGGCGGCACGCGCCCGACTCAGGTACTGCTCCGTGGACATCGACGACGAATGTGGCGCCAGCACGATGCCGACGACCTTGGTGATGCCATCACGTCGAAACGACTCGGCCGCCTCTTCGAGGAGCGGTGGCTCGAACTTCGATCCGTAGCGCACGTCGAACGCGCCCGGTGCATTGACTTCTAACACGGCGGCGACGCCCACGACCTGGGCGGCGGTGCGTTCGGTGAGGGGCGACACGCCGCCGATGGCGAGATAGCGACGAGTGAGATCGGCGAGCAGTTCCGGTGTCGGTGGGCTGCCCCGACGGATGCGCGTGTAGAACGCTTCGATGCCCTCGGGTGCCGACGGCGTGCCGTGGGCCATGACGAGAACGCCGGTCGTCACCGCACGCCCGCCTTGCCCTCGTCGTGCACGACGCGAACGACCGCCTCGAGGACCGAAGGGTCGGTCGTGGGCAGTACGCCGTGTCCCAGGTTGAAGATATGGCCGGCGTCGGCGCCGGCTTTCGCCAGGACTTCGCGCGCCGCGGCGACTGCGAGTTCTTCGTCGCCGAGACAGCGCGCGGGATCGAGGTTGCCCTGGACGGGTTTGTCGCCGACGCGACGGCGCCCCTCGTCGAGATCGACGTGCCAGTCGATACCCACGACGGTGCTCTCGGCGCTGCTCATGAGGCCCAAGAGTTCGCCCGTACCGACGCCGAAGAGAATCGTCGGGACGTTGAGGTCCCTGACGCCTTCAAGGACGCGCTTGGTCGCGGGCAACGCGAAGCGCGCGTACTCGTCACGCGTGAGAGAACCGGCCCAGGAGTCGAAGAGTTGGACGGCGCGCGCGCCGTGCTCGATCTGTGCGCGAAGGAAGCTGACCGTGATGTCGACGAGTCGATCGAGGAGTTGATCGAAGAGCGCGGGCTGCGCGTGCATCATGGTCTTGATCACCGCGAACTCTCTGGTGGGCGCGCCCTCGACGAGGTAGCTGGCCACCGTGAACGGCGCGCCGGCGAAGCCGATGAGGGGCGTGTCGGACTCTTTGAGCTGTTCGACGACGAGATCCACGGTCGTGGTGACGTGACGGATGTCGTCGGCGTCGAGATCGCGCAGGCGAGCGAGATCGGCCGCGCCCTTGAACGGTTCACCAATAACTGGGCCTCGACCAGGCACGACGTCGACGCCAAAGCCAATCGCGTGGTAGGGAACAACGATGTCGGAGAAGAGGATGGCGGCGTCCACGCCGTAGCGACGGACTGGTTGCATCGTCACTTCACAGGCCAATTCGGGCGTGGCGAACGCTTCGAGGATGGACCCCGTGGCACGCAACGCTCGGTACTCGGGCAGGGATCGACCGGCCTGGCGCATGAACCACACCGGCACGTGGTCAACGGACTCGCCACGACAGGCCCGCAGGAAAACTGGCTCTTCCACGACGCTCCTTTTGTTTAACAATCTAGGCGAGCGCGCCACTTCGTTGGCTGGCGGAGGTGTCGCCCACGTCATCTAGACTTGATTCTTCCCGATTTTGGGAATGGAAGAGGGGTCGTCAATGGCGCACGAGCGTGAGATAGCCGAGGAGCAAGAGTTCCTCGACCTCGCCTTAGGGGCACTCGATCACATGCGTCAAGGGGCGCGCTCACTTCGTGACAGCGCGGCGGTGGCGAACATGCGCGGCGCTGGGGACCTCGTCGAGCGTGACGTCGTGATGGGTACCGCGCTGCATCGCCTCGACCAACTTGCCATCGGTGACCAATCGCTCTTCTTCGGTCGCATCGACTACCAGGCCAACGGCGACGGCGTCGGCGACACGTACCACGTTGGCCGCCTCGCCGTCTCCGACGAAGCGCTCAACCCGTTGGTGATCGACTGGCGGGCGCCCGTCGCCGAGGCGTTCTATCGCGCCACCGGCGTCGAACCACTCGGACTCTCGCGTCGACGTCACGTGGCGATCCGCGCCAACGAGGTCTCGGGCGTCGAGGACGAGTACTTCGCCGACGCCAACGGCGAACTCGACCTGCCCGACGACGAGACGCGTGCCGCGACCGAGGAGGGTCTCGTCGACGGCGGTCTCGCGCTCGGCGGTCCGGGTGCGTTACTCGCGGCGCTGGGTCGTGCGCGCACCGGTCGCATGGGCGACATCGTCGCCACCATCCAAGGCGAGCAGGACCAGATCATTCGCAGCCCCTTGGCGGGCGTGCTGCTCGTCCAAGGCGGACCGGGCACCGGCAAGACCGCCGTGGCGCTACACCGCGCGGCGTACTTGCTCTTCACCTTCCGCGCCACGCTCGAACGCCAGGGTGTCCTCGTGGTGGGGCCGAACCCGCTCTTCCTCAACTACATCGAAAACGTGTTGCCCTCACTCGGCGAGTCGGGCGTGACGTTGTCGACCATCGCGGGACTCGTCACGAACGTCGACGTGCGCGGCGTCGACCCCGAAGAGGTCGATCAGCTGAAGGGCGACCTGCGCATGGTGAAGGTCCTTTCACGCGCCCTTCGCACGCGCGAGCGGGCGCTTCGCGCCGACGTTGAGATCCCGGTCGGGCGCGCGATCGTGGTGTTGCGGGTTCGTTACTCCGAAGAGGTCGTCGAGCGAGCGCGGCGTCGCCCCGGCAACCACAACCAACGGCGCTCGGCCGTCGGGCGAGAGCTGGCGACCCGTCTCGCCCACGAGTACCGCGACCGTTTCGTCCACGACGACTCCGAAGAGGTGAACGCGGTAGGCGAGTTGGCCGACCTCATTCGCTCGACGCCCCAGTTCAAAGAGGCGCTGCAGCGCATCTGGCCGCGCCTCTCGGGCCAAGAGCTCCTGCACGACCTCCTCGGCGCGCCGGCCCTGCTGAAGTCGGCCGCCAAGGGAGTGCTCAGCGACGACGAGATCGCGTTGCTCTACCGACCACGTTTCACGTCGACCGACGAGATCGCCTGGACCAAGGCCGACGCGGCGTTGATCGACGAGGCGAGAGTCCTCGTCGGACCGCGTCGCCGACCCCGACCGCTCCCGAAGCCCAACGACACCGGGGTCCTCGCGGGCATCGACCTCGACGCGTACTCGGGCAATCACCGCGCGGCCGCCCTGCGCGAGGCCCAGCGATTCGTCGTCGCCCAGTCGCAGGAACTCGATGAGGCCGAGTTCGTCACGTACGGTCACATCGTCGTCGACGAGGCCCAGGACCTCTCGCCGATGGAGCTACGCGTCTTGAAGCGTCGTGACCTCACCGGCTCGATGACCATCGTCGGCGACATGGGTCAAGCAACGACGGCGTCGTCGTCGGCCTCGTGGGACGTGCTGTTGGACGTCCTCGCGCCGCGCCGCGCGCCCTCGCGCGTCGATCTCACGGTGAGCTACCGCACGCCCGAAGAGGTACTGAACTTCGCCGCGGCAACGCTGATGGCGGCGACACCGGAGCTCGAACCTCCCCGCCCCGTGCGTCGCGCCGGTACGTTGCCCGTCGTCAAAGAAGTGAGCGAACACGAGTTCAACGCGGCGCTCGTCGCCCTGACGAAAGAGGAGATCGAAGCGGTCGCGCCGGGGCGCGTCGCGGTCATCGTGACGAGCAAACGAGTGGACGAAATCGTGTCGACGTTGCGCGAAGGCGGACTCGAAGCGGTCGATCCACGCGACCAAGAGTCCAAGGGTCTGTCGGCCGATTTGGTGGTGCTCGCGGCCGAGGGCGCGAACGGTCTCGAGTTCGACGCGGTGGTCGTGGTCGAGCCTGGTCAGATTGCCAATCGTGGCTCGCTCGAGGCGACCGGCGTCACGCCACGTGGCCTGCGCACGCTCTACGTCGCGTTGACACGCCCGACGAGGCGCTTGGCGATCGTCGCGTGCGAGGAACTTCCCTACACGTTGCGCTAAAGGGAATCACGCCGAGCGTCCCAGCGGGGTCCTGATTTCTACTAGAAAGGTAGGCGTGAGTCAGGCAGTTTCCCCCAATAGCCTGGCGAAGCAAGAGAAGATTGTTCACGATCGACCGCCGATGTTGGCCATCGGCGTGATGATTTGGCTCGGTTCTGAGCTGATGTTCTTCTCGGGACTCTTCGCCGCCCTGTTTACCATCCGCGCGCACCTCGCCGCGTGGCCGCCCGTCGGCACGCACCTCGACGTCCTGCAGTCGGGGATCTTCACGCTCGTGCTCATCGCGTCGTCGTTCACGATGCAACGGGCCGTGTGGTTGATCGAACACCGCCAGCGCGGCGCGGCGCGCAACTGGGTCATCGCCACCATCATCATGGGCGCGCTCTTCGTTGGCAACCAGGCCTACGAGTGGACGCACCTCACCACTCGTTGGTACACCAACTCCTACGGCTCGGTGTTCTTCATCACCACCGGATTGCACGGTCTTCACGTGTTCTTGGGGCTCGTGGCGATGTCGTTTCTCTTGTATCGCATGCGCGGACGTGAAGGTGACCCCGGTGAGCTCGCCACCTTCCAAGGCGTGAGCTACTACTGGCACTTCGTCGACGTCATCTGGATCGGGCTCTACTCGGCCCTCTTCTTGTTGAAGTAGGTGGTAGTGACGTCAACCCTCCTACGGCGCGTACCGCTCATCGTCGCGGCCGGCTTTCTCGCGGCCGCACCGCTCTTGGTCTTCACCGGAGCCGCGAACGCGAATCCGCTCAACCCCACGGCGACCACGCGCAAGAACGCCGGCACGCCGAACTCGACGATCGTCGCGAAGAACAAGGCCGGCGTCGTCGTCAAGTACGGCAATAAGTACATCACCTATAAGGCGCCGTCGTCCAAGCTGGACACGCTCGGCCAGGCGCTCTTCTTGGAGAACTGCGCGTCCTGTCACGGCAACGAGGCCGACGGCGTGCCCGCGAACGGTACGACCGGCGCCTACCCCGATCTCGTGGGACTCGGACCGGCGACCATCACCTTCTGGATCGACTCCGGCCGTATGCCGGCGAAGGACCTCGCCGCCGTGCAGGCCCCACGTCGCCAGCCCGCGCTGACGCCGGACCAGGCGCTCGCCATCGCGGCGTGGGTGAACTCACTCTCGCCGGCGTACCCCGACATCCCAACGCCGCACTTGAAGAACGCCAACGTCGCCGACGGCGCGGCCCTCTTCGCTCTCAACTGTGCGGCCTGTCACACCATCGAGGGCGACGGTGACGCGCTCGCCGCGAGCACCTTCGCGCCGTCGTTGCGCCACATTCCCGCCTTCCAGGTCGTCGAAGCCATCCGCACCGGTCCGGCCAACATGCCGCGATTCACCGGGAACTTGAGCGATCAGCAGGTGGCCGACATCACGAAGTACGTCACGACCGAGATCCAACACCCCTACAACCCCGGCGGCTTCGGCCTCGGCGGACTCGGTCCGGTCGCCGAGGGCTTCGTCGGACTTCTCGTCGGCCTCGGCCTGTTGATACTGGTCTGCTACTGGGTCGGGGAGCGCTCGTGAGCGACGTGCACGAACAGCGCACGCCGGTCGCCTTGAGCGGCCTCAGCGAGGACGACCCGCACCTCCAGCCGGCGGCGAAGAACCCCCAGACCGTCGAACGAGTCATCGCCGTCACGTTCGTGCTCGGCACGCTCCTCGTGGCGGCCTTTGGCGCTTGCTACTGGGTGAACGCGAAACCTTGGACGCTCGGCGCGACGATGGGCGCGGGACTCTTCTTCTTCGGGGTCGGCCTCGTCGCCTGGGGCAAGTACCTGATGCCGCGCGGACCCTTCGTTGAAGAGCGCCACACGCTCGCCAACACCGAGGCCGATCGCGACGCGTTCGCCGCGGCCATCGTCCAACGCGGTGGCGGCATCGTCAAGCGCCGCAAGATGCTCGCCGGACTACTCGGCGGCGGTCTCGGCATCTTCGGTGTCGTCGCGCTCTTTCCGGCGTTGCGCAGTCTCGGGCCGCTGCCCAAGGGCACGCTCTTTCACACCGACTGGAAGAAAGGCTCGTACGCCGTCGACCAGACCGGACGGCGCGTCAACGTTGGCGACCTCGCCGTCGGGTCGATCATGACGGTCTTTCCCGAGGGGACCCAGAACTCCGAACGCGGCCAGGCCGTCGACCAGACCGTCCTCATCCGCATCTCCAACCAGAACTTCACCACCCAAAAGGGTCGCGAGTCCTGGGGTCCGATGGGCTACGTCGCCTACTCCAAACTCTGTACGCACCTCGGCTGTCCGGTCGGCCTCTACGAGCAAGAGCTGCAACTCCTCGTGTGCCCGTGTCACCAGTCCATGTTCAACGTCACCAACGGCGCGATCCCGCAGTTCGGACCGGCGCCGCGGCCCCTGCCGCAGTTGCCCCTCTACATCGACGCCAACGGCAACATCCGCGCCCAGGCCGACTACGACCAGCCCGTCGGGCCGGGATTCTGGGAGCGCCACCGGACTGTGAGCTCGACGTGAGTGACGTGGCGGCGACCAACAGGCGCGCGCAGCGCAAGGCCGGAGGGCCCTACGGCAAGATCGGCCAGACCCTCAACGAGCTCGATGATCGCTTGGGCGTCGCCAAGGGCGGCCGTACGTTCATGGACAAGATCTTCCCCGATCACTGGTCCTTCATGCTCGGCGAGATCGCGCTCTACTCGTTCGTGATCCTGCTCGTCACTGGCGTCTTCTTGACGTTCTACTTCGTGCCGAGCTCGGCCCTCGTGACGTACCACGGTTCGTACCTGCCCCTCGACGGACAGAAGGTCACGTTGGCCTTCGATTCAACGACCAACATCTCCTTAGCGGTGCGTGGCGGACTCTTGATGCGTCAGATGCACCACTGGGCGTGCGACATCTTCGTCGGCGCCATCGTCGTGCACATGGCGCGCGTCTTCTTCACGGGCGCGTTCCGCAAGCCTCGCGAACTGAACTGGACGATCGGTCTCACGCTGTTGATCCTCGCGATCGGCAATGGTTTCCTCGGGTACTCACTGCCCGACGACCTCGTCTCGGGCACGGGCATTCGCATCGCGTACTCGATCATGGAGTCGATCCCGTTCGTCGGCACCTACCTTGCGTTCTTCGTCTTCGGCGGCAACTTCCCCGGCTCGTCGACCATCCCGCGCTTCTTCATCCTGCACGTATTGATCCTGCCCCTGCTCATCATGGGACTCGTCGGCGCGCACCTGTTCTTACTGGTGCGACAGAAGCACACGCAGTTCCCGGGTAAGGGTCGCACCGAGAAGAACGTCGTCGGCTCGCCGATGTTCCCCGTCTTCATGGCGAAGACCACCGGTTTCCTCTTCATCGTGGGCGGCATCACGGCGCTGCTCGGTGCCTTCGCCCAGATCAACCCGATCTGGCAGTTCGGACCGTACGACGCGGCGCGCATCTCCTACGCCGTGCAGCCCGACTGGTACATGGGCTTTCTCGACGGGGCGCTTCGAATATTCCCCTCGTGGTCGTACATGGGCTTCGGCCATACGATCCCGCTCGAGGTCACCATCCCCGCGGTGATCCTGCCGGGCATCCTCTTCAACATCGCCTACGTCTGGCCGATGATCGAGCGAAAGCTCACGAAGGACAACGAGATCCACCACCTCTTGGACCGACCGAGTGATCGACCCAAGCGCACCGCCTTCGGCGTCGCGGTGTTGGTCTTTCTCGCGATGCTGCACATCGCGAGCTCCACCGACGTCATCGCGAACTTCTTCCACTTGTCGCTCGAGTCGACGCTGTGGGGGATGCGCATCCTCGTGATCGTCACGCCGCTCATCGCGTTCCCGCTCGCCTACAAGATCTGCACCGAGTTGCAGGGCTTTCGTGGGGGCGGCAAGCGCAAGACGCACAACATCGTCACGCGCACCGCGGAAGGGGAGTACGTCGCCGTTCCCACCCCCGCCTACGGCGGCGACGTGGGCCACGAGCTGGACGCGACGCCGGTGCCGACGTACATCGAGACCGAGCCCGACGAGCCCCTCGAGAGCGGCGTACGAACGGTCGACCGCTAGGGCGCGTCGGCAGGTAGGCGTCACGCACGGGGCGCAGGCTCTCGCCGCAGCAATGCCCTTGTCTAGCATGGTGTTTGTGGCAACGACGCACGACTCCAAGTGGCCCTCGGCGGCTACGTTGCTGCACAAAGAACTCGTCGCGGGTCGCCGCAACGTCGCGTTGGTGGGCGTGTCCACGTTCGCCACGTCGGTCTCCATGCGCTCGGCCTCGAGCACACCCGCGGCCATTCGCGGGGCGCTGCAGCGCTACTCGACGTGGTCGTTTGACGAGCGCGTCGACCTCGCCGAGACGACGGCGCTCGTCGACTACGGCGACGTCGTCGACCCCGACGGCGAAGGGGGGAGTGCCCGCGTCGCCGACACCCTCGCGTTAGTCGATAGTGACGTCGAGCTCACCGTCGTACTCGGTGGCGACAACGCCGCGACCTGGCACGCGCTACGCGGCCTCGCCGCCGACAGCTACGACGACTACGGGCTCGTCACTCTCGACGCGCACTTGGACGTGCGCGAGGGTCGTTCGAACGGCTCCCCGGTGCGCCAACTGCTCAACGAAGGACTCGATCCGCACCACGTCGTGCAGGTCGGGCTGGGCGACTTCTCGAACTCCGCGCCCTACGCCCGCGACGTTCTCGCCGCGGGCGTCACCATCATCGGGCGCGACGCCTTTCGCCGCGAGGACGTCGCCGCGATCGCGCGACGCGCACTTGACGTCGCCGGTGCCGACGGCCGCAAGGTCTACGTCGACGTCGACCTCGACGTGGCCGATCAGTCCGTCGTGCCCGGATGTCCCGCGTCGGCGCCCGGGGGACTCAGCGCCGACGAACTTCGTCAGTTCGTGCGTGCCGTAGCGTCGTCGCCTTCGGTCGTCGCGATCGACTTCACGGAGATCGACGTCGAACAAGACAGCATCGATCGACGAACCGTTCGCTTGGCCGCCCTCTTAGTACTCGAGGCGCTCGTCGGCGTGCAAAGGAGATCCGCGTGACCGTCGTCGTTGGACTTGACCCGCTGACGAGGACGCAGTTGATCGCCGTCGCGCGCCTCTTCGAGCCGATCACTCTCAGTGACGAGGTGCGCGAGCGATTGACCCGTCAACGCGCGGCCATCGACCTGCTCGTCGACAGTGGCGAGCCGATCTACGGCCTCTCGACGGGCTTCGGTTCACTGGCGACGACGTTCATCTCGCGCGAACGGCGCCAGGACCTGCAGCGATCGCTCATTCGATCGCACGCCGCGGGGGTCGGCCCCGAAGTGGAGACCGAGGTGGTGCGCGCGATGATGGTGTCGCGTCTCACCAATCTCTGCAGTGGCGTGTCGGGTGTTCGCACGTCCACCGCCGAGGCGTACGCCGCGTTGTTGAACGCCGGAATAACGCCCGTCGTGCACGAGTTCGGCTCGCTGGGCTGTTCGGGCGACCTCGCGCCCCTCGCGCACGTCGCGCTCGCCTTGATGGGCGAAGGTGACGTCCGCGACGCCGGGGGTGCGCGCCGTCGGGCGGCGGACGTACTCAACGACGCGGGACTCACGCCGGTCGTCCTCGCGGAGAAGGAGGGACTCGCTCTCATCAACGGGACCGACGGCATGTTGGGTCAGCTCGTGCTCGCCCTCGACGACGGCGCGGCGCTGATGCAGCAGATCGACCTCGCGGCGGCGATGTCGATCCAAGCCCTTCGTGGCACCGACCGCGTGTTCATGGCGGAGATCCACGCGCTGCGACCCCATCCCGGTCAACTGACGAGCGCGAAGAATCTCGCGGCGCTGTTGACGGACTCCGAGATCGTCGACGCCCATCTCGACGACTACTCCCAAGTGCAAGACGCCTACTCGCTGCGCTGCGCGCCCCAGGTTCACGGCGCCGCGCGCGACACCTTCACCTTCGCCGCCGGCGTCGCCGACATCGAGTTGGCCGCGGGGATCGACAACCCGTCGGTGCTGGCTGACGGCTCGCTCGTGTCGAACGGCAACTTCCACGGAGCGCCCGTGGGCTTCGCGCTCGACTTCCTCGCGATCGCCCTCGCCGACGTCGCCTCGATGAGCGAGCGTCGTACCGACCGACTGCTCGACGTGAACCGAAGTTACGGCTTGCCCCCGTTTCTCGCGCACGAGGCCGGCGTCGACTCTGGTCTCATGATCGCCCAGTACGCCCAAGCCGCCCTCGTCACCGAGATGAAGCGACTCGCCTCGCCCGCGAGCGTCGACTCCATTCCCTCCTCGGGCATGCAAGAGGACCACGTCTCGATGGGTTGGCACGCCGCGAGAAAACTGCGTAAGTCGATCGACGCCTTTCGTGACGTCTTGGCGATCGAACTGCTCGCCAGTGCGCGCGCCCTGGCGCTGAGAGCTCCGTTGACGCCCTCACCGGCGACCGCCGCGGTCGCCGATCGCGTGAACGCACGCTCCGGGGGACCCGGTCACGATCGTTGGCTCTCGCCGGAGATCGCCGCCGTGTCCGAGCTCGTCGCGAGTCGCGAGCTACTCGAGATAGCGTCGCGCTTCGTGACACTGCACTAGGAGAAGGGGTCCCATGGAAGGTGCTCGTCCTGTTCGTGCCGCGAGGGGCACGTCGCTCAGTGCGCTCGGCTGGCCCCAAGAGGCCGCGATGCGCATGCTGCAGAACAACCTCGACCCCGAGGTCGCCGAACGTCCCGACGACCTCGTCGTCTACGGGGGCACCGGACGCGCGGCGCGCGACTGGCCCAGTTTCGACGCGCTGATCCGCACGTTGACGACCCTGAAGGCCGACGAGACCATGCTGGTGCAGTCGGGTCGGCCCGTCGGTGTCTTGCGGACCCACGAGTGGGCGCCGCGCGTGCTGATCGCCAACTCCAATCTGGTGCCCGACTGGGCGACGTGGCCCGAGTTCCGTCGATTGGAAGCACTCGGACTCACCATGTACGGCCAGATGACGGCGGGCTCGTGGATCTACATCGGCACGCAGGGGATCCTGCAGGGAACCTACGAGACCTTCGCCGCCGTCGCCGCGAAACGCTTCCACGGCACGTTGGCCGGCACGCTGACCCTCACCAGTGGCGCCGGCGGTATGGGCGGCGCGCAGCCCCTGGCGGTCACGATGAACGACGGGGTGTGTCTCTGCGTCGACGTCGACCCGACGCGACTGCAACGTCGAGTCGATCAGCGCTACTTGGACGAGTGGGTGGATGACCTCGACGATGCGCTCGCGCGCGTTCGCGTAGCCAAGAAGGAGCGCGAGGCGCTGAGCGTGGGACTGCTCGGCAACGCGGCGACGATACTGCCCGAGATACTTCGCCGCGGCGTCGAGGTCGACATCGTGACCGACCAGACGTCCGCCCACGATCCGCTCAGCTACTTGCCCGAAGGGATAGATCTCGCTGACTGGCACGACTACGCCGACAAGAAGCCCGAGGAGTTCACCGATCGCGCCCGCGAGTCCATCGTGCGCCACGTGGAGGCGATGGTGGGCTTCATGGACGAGGGCGCCGAGGTCTTCGACTACGGCAACTCGTTGCGCGGGGAGGCCCAACTCGGCGGCTACCCACGCGCCTTCGACTATCCGGGCTTCGTGCCGGCGTACATCCGCCCGCTCTTCTGCGAGGGTAAGGGGCCCTTCCGCTGGGCGGCGCTCTCGGGTGACCCCGCCGACATCGCCGCGACCGACCAGGTCGTCCTCGACCTCTTTCCCGACAATGACCTCCTTCGTCGTTGGATCACCAAGGCCCAGGACCGGGTGGCCTTTCAGGGACTGCCGGCGCGCATCTGTTGGCTGGGTTACGAAGAGCGCGACAAGGCCGGCGTCGCCTTCAACGAACTCGTCGCCTCGGGCGTGGTGGCGGCGCCGCTCGTGATTGGTCGCGACCACCTCGACAGCGGTTCGGTGGCGTCGCCGTACCGCGAGACAGAGGCGATGCTCGACGGCTCGGACGCCATTGCGGACTGGCCGTTACTCAACGCACTCGTGAACACGGCGTCGGGTGCCTCGTGGGTGTCGATCCACCACGGCGGCGGCGTCGGTATCGGGCGATCCATCCACGCCGGTCAGGTCTGCGTCGCCGACGGCACGGCGCTGGCGGGCGAGAAGTTGCGCCGGGTGCTCACGAACGACCCCGCGACGGGTGTCCTGCGCCACGTGGACGCGGGGTACGAGATCGCCGAAGCGACCGCCGAGGACACCGGACTGCGCGTGCCCATGCGCGAGGTCTGATGACCACGACGGTCGTTCGAAACGTCAGCGAACTGACGACGAACGATCCCACGCTCGGTGACTACAGCGGGCTCGGACGCCTCTTCAACGCCGCCATCGTCGTGGACGACGAGCAGGTGCTCTGGGTGGGGCCCGACGGTGAGGCGCCCGACGCCGACGAAGCCATCGACGCGGGCGACTGCGCGGTGGTGCCGGGCTTCGTGGACTCACACACCCACCTGGTCTTCGCGGGCGAGCGAAGCGACGAGTTCGAAGCACGTATGGCGGGCGTGCACTACGACGGCGGCGGCATCGCGCGCACCGTCGCGTCGACGCGATCGGCGTCGCTCGACGAACTTCGACGCGGTACGCGCAAGCGTGTCGCCGAGCTCTTCATCGGCGGCGTCACGACCGTGGAGATCAAGTCCGGCTACGAGTTGACGACCGACGGCGAAACGCGAGATCTCGCCGTAGCGAATGAGTTCAGCGACGACGTGACGTGGCTCGGCGCGCACGTCGTGCCGCCGGAGTTCTCGAATGACCGTGACGGCTACGTCGAACTGCTCACCTCCTCGATGCTCGATTCGTGCGCGCCGCACGCCAAGTGGGCTGACGTCTTCTGTGACCGCGGGGCCTTCAGCGTCGACGAAGCGCGCGAGGTCCTCACCAGGGCCCGAGCGAAGGGCCTCGCGCCGCGTCTGCACGCCAATCAACTAGCCCACAGCGGCGCGATAGCACTGGCGGTCGAGCTCGACTGCGCCAGTGTCGACCACTGCACGTACTTCGACGACCACGACGTCGATCTCTTGAGTGCGTCCGCGACCGTGGCGACGCTGTTGCCCGGCGCGGAGTTCTCGACGCGTTCGCCCTATCCTTCGGCTCGACGATTGCTCGACGCGGGCGTCAGCGTGGCACTGGCGACGGACTGCAACCCGGGATCGTCCTACGTCACGAGCATGGCCTTCGTGATCGCACTGGCGGTACGAGAGATGGCCATGTCCGTCGACGAAGCGCTCTACGCCAGTACCAAGGGTGGTGCGCTCGCGTTACGACGCGGGGACGTGGGACATCTCGGGATTGGCGCGCGCTCTGACTTCGTCATCCTCGACGCCCCACGCGCCGCGCACTTGGCCTACCGGCCGGGTGGCAACTTGGTCCAGCGGACGTACCGCTCGACCCGCACCTGAAGAGTTCGGTCCTCAGAAGAGGAGCGGTACTAGGACGCTTTGTCGATGCGGATGTCACCCGAGACCGTGTTCACCTTGATGAAGATGACTTCCTCATCCTTGGTCCCTTCACCGGTCGCGTTGAGATCGATGTTGGTGCCGAGGTCACCGGACACGGTATTGCCGTTGACGTCGACGACGAGGCCCCGTGCCACGCGCACGCGCACGTCACCGGACACCGCCTTCACCACGATGTCACCGGGACGGTCGGCCGCGAGGTCCACGTCGCCCGAGGCGCTCGCGACGTCGGTCTTGGTCGCCGCTCCGGCGCACCGTACGTCGCCCGACGCGCTGCGGCACTTCAGGACGTCGAGCACGTGTCCCGTGACGACGTCGCCCGACGCCGTCTTCAACTCAAGGTTCTGGCACGTGTCGAAGGCGCTCACGTCGCCCGAGATACTGGACACGTAGACGTCGTGCAGAGCACCGTGCAGTGACACGTCGCCCGACAAGGACTTCACCTCCAGCGAGGAACCGGCGGGAAGGACGACGAACACGTCCAGGTCCGAACTGCCAAAGTCAAACCACGACCTGGGGGACCCGCGCAAGCCTCGGAACGAACCAGTGAAGTCCCCAGGTTGCGTCTGGATGTCCAACTCGTTGCGCGAGGCGTCGTAGTCAATGACCGCGAGCTCGAGCAGGTTGTCGTACGTCGACGAATTCACGCGGAGGGTGACCTCGAGTTGATCGCCGTCAGTCGTGCGAACGCGAACGTCGCCACTCCTCGTGGAGATCTTCACGTGCACCGGACCCGTGGGAGAGAAGGACTCGGTCCTTTCGTGTTCGGACCTGCGTCGGCGAGACTTCTCGCTCTCGCTGGCTCCGTTCGTGGCGCTCTCGTGGTTCGACATCTGATCTTCCCTTCCTTGCGTCGTTACGACGACCCTCGCCGCGGCCTTCGCGGAGAAGTACAGCATTTGGCCCAGCGGCTCCGGCGGAACATCATCGTTCGTCGATCGCTCCGCGCCACAGGTCTCAAAGTTCAACGTGTCGTGACGCGCCCTCTGGTAGTTCGCGTCGTGCGGCGAGCCGAGTGGTGATGGCGTGAGGTATCGCATTGGTGGTCAGTTCCTCGACTTAGGCGCGGCCCTTGCCGCGCATTTGACGTTTTCCGATGACGAACGAACCCGAGGGATCGCTGCGAACGGCGCGCTCGAGTGAGCGCACGATCCACGAATTGACCGACGATCCCACGTCGGTCGCGAGATTTTCGATGCTCTCTTTGAGGTCGTCGGTGAGTCGCAGCGCGATGCGCGCGGAGTAGTCACCGGTTGATGGATTGGCGTCGGGATTGACAGGAATCAGGCGGGTCAGACGCACCGCGTCGCCTTCGAAACTCAAGGTGAGCGGGGACCCGTCATTGAGGTTGAACTCCTGCACGAGGGAGTTGAGGGCGTCGAGGAAGTGCTTCTGCATCGCCGGCTCGAGGGCGGCGCCCAACCGATCGACGATCGATGCCGTCTCCGGACCAGCGATTTCGGCCAGATTCTTGAAGTCATCCCGGATACTTTCTACAAAGTCTGATATCAGCATGATGGGAGAGTAACATCATGTTGATATCATTGTCAAGGAGCTTTCAGAAACTTTGGTCGTCTGGTATGGTCACGGGCTCGTAGGGGCTCACGGCGTAACGAAGGCCAACCTTCCTCAGAGAGACGCTGGGTTCGAAGGCGTCGCCCGGGATTCGAGCAGGTGTGACGTCACCACGAAGGCGGCGGCCAGTCCGCGTCGGGTGGTTAGTGGTTCAACTGGGGCTGGAGGCCCGCGAGAATGATGCCGACGAGTCGTTGAAGGCTCGCGTCATCGCCACCGCTCTGGCCGGCCGCGTGACAGCTGCCCATCACGAGGTCCATGATGTCCTTCGTGGCCACGTCGTCGCGCAACGTTCCCGCGTCGACGGCGCGTTGACGCATCGTGTCAACGCGCGCGACGAGCTCGTCGACGAGATCGGAGAACCGCGCCTTGATGTCGATGCCAGCTTGACCCAGCGCGTCGAAGAGGTCCTTCTTCTCGGCGGCTTGGTGGGCGAAGTCACGCAGGAACGAGCAGAGACCCGCCAGGGCGTCGGGGTCCTTCAGATCCTCGTCGGCGGTCGCGATCAGTTCCGTGAGTCGCGTCATGACGATCGCTTCGTAGAGGGCTTCCTTCGTGGGGAAGTGGCGGTACAGGGTCCCGATACCGACCCCCGCTCGTTCCGCGACGATGTCGATGGGGACCATGACCCCGTCAAGGGCGAAGATCTCCTCGGCGGCTCGCAGGATCTTCTCGTGATTTTTTACGGCGTCCGCGCGCATGGGACGCGGTTCCGGGCACGCGGACGTCACGAGTTTGGCCGCGGTGGACGCCCTGTAGGCGTCGTCGTGACCCTCGGTCATATGTCCTCCCAACGGCGTTGTTGACAAACGGAACCATCGTTACTATAGTGGATTCTATCCGGAGCGGTGGTTCCGATTTAACCCAGACCACTTCCAGAGTATTCCCAAAGTGCCCGATGTAGAAAGCCCCCCTGCAGCGCCCCCAGAGCGGAAGGAAGAGAATTATCACCACTGAAGTCATCGATAGCAGCGCTCCTCTAGAGGAGACCGCACCAGATCCCAAGCGCTACTGGACGCTCGCCATCATCGCGATCGCCCAACTCGTCATCGTGCTCGACGCCACGGTCGTCGTCGTGGCCCTACCGAGCGCGCAGCACGCCTTGCACATCTCCGTCGCGAACCGACAGTGGGTGATGAGTGCCTACACCCTCGCCTTTGGAAGTTTCCTCCTCCTCGGTGGACGCATCGCCGACTACCTCGGTCGGCGCCGAGTCTTCGTTTTCGGACTCGTCGGATTCGGCCTGGCGTCGGGCATCGCGGGCCTCGCGCCGAATCAGGCCATGCTCTTTGGCGCACGCGCCGTCCAAGGCGCCTTCGGCGCTCTCATGGCGCCGGCGGCCCTGTCCTTGCTGACGGTGACCTTCACCGAGGCTCGTGAGCGCGCGCGAGCGTTCGGCGTGTACGGCGCGATCGCCGGCGGAGGCGCCGCCATTGGCCTCGTGCTCGGCGGCGTCCTCACCCAGTACGCCTCGTGGCGCTGGACGCTGTTGATCAACGTGCCCATCGCTCTTCTCGCGGCCGTCGCGGCCACGTTGGTGATCCGAGAGAGCCGTGTGGAGAGTCGTCACAGTTACGACCTGCCGGGCGCCGCGACCTCGACGGTTGGACTCTTCCTGCTCGTCTACGGCTTCACCATGGTTGCCTCGCACGGTTGGGGTTCCGCGTTGACGGTGTCACTGTTGACGGGCGCGGTCCTGTTCCTCGCGGCCTTCGTCGTCATCGAACTGCGCAGCGCTCACCCGTTGCTGCCGCTCAAGGTCGTCCTCGAGCGCAAGCGCGGTGGCTCGTTCCTCGCGTCATTATTGGTCGGGATGGCCATGCTCGGCACCTTCCTCTTTCTCACCTACTTCTTGCAAGGAACCTTGGGCTACAGCGCACTGAAGACGGGCTTCGCCTTTCTGCCGTTCTCCGCGGGCATCATCGTGGGCGCGGGTGTCGCGAGTCGACTCTTGCCGCGAACCGGACCGAGGACACTCTTGGTTACCGGTCTTTCGTTGGCGACCGTGGGACTGCTCTGGTTCTCACGTCTCACTCCGGGTAGCTCGTACGTGACGCACGTGTTGGTCGGTGAGATCCTCGTGAGTATCGGTATGGGTCTCACCTTCGTGCCCATGAACAGCACGTCACTCTTCGGCGTCGACGAGGAGAACGCCGGTGTCGCGAGCGCGCTCGTCAACACCACCCAACAAGTTGGTGGTGCGCTCGGTACGGCGTTGTTGAACACCATCGCCGCGTCGGCCACCGTTAGCTACTTGGCCCTTCGAGTCCACAGTGCTTCGGCGTTGCGCGCGGGCGCAGTGCACGGCTACACGACCGCGTTCGAAGTGAGCGCGGCGCTAGTGGCCATGGCGGCAGTGGTCGCGGGACTCTTGATCGGCGGAAAACGTCAGCACGTCGACGTCGAGCGTGACGTCACGGCGTTGACTGTCGCGCCGACGACGGAGTTCGCGCTCGACTAGATGCTTTTAACTTTGTTCCTGTGCCGACGGCGGTGCCTCCAGAGGCACCGCCGTTCGCTCGTTCGCTCGATCGTCGCGGCGCTCTAGGGCCGCGTTGATCTCACCTCCGGTCAAGATTGCGAGGCCCGTGAGGTACAGCCAGAAGATGAGGATGGCGACGCCGGCGAACGCGCCGTACGTCTTGCCGTAGGAACCGAAGTGGGACGTGTAGATGGAAAAGCCGAACGAGACGAGCGTCCAAAGAATCGTCGCGACGAGCGCGCCCGGGCTGAACCAGCGCCAGGGCGCGCGCGGACGATTGGGCGCGACGTAGTAGAGCAACGACATCAAGAGATTGATCAGCCCGAGCGCGAGCAGGAAGCGAAGGATCGTCCACACCGCGCTAAAGGCGGCGCCAGCGACGGGCGCCCCGTGCCTGATGACGTTGCCCAACTGCGGACCGAAGACGATCAACGCCGAAGCGGCGCCGCCGAGCACGGTCGCGCCCAAGAGCAGCGGCAACGCCGCGACGCGCTTGGCGAGGAACGAGCGATCCGCGGGAACGTCGTAGGCCATGTCCAAGCCCTCTTCGACGATCACCATGCCCGACGTCGCACTCCAGAGTGCCACCACGCTCGCCACGATCGTCGTGACGAGATCGGCGCCCGAGCGTTTCGTGGCGTTCGAGATCGCGCCGGTGAAGACCTGCGCCGCGCCCGACGGTAGGGATTTCGTCACGCCGTGCAGAAGATTGATGCTGACGCTGCTCGGTACGGTGACGAGGGTGGCGATGCCCAACAGGGCGATGATGATCGGAAAGATGGCGAGGAACCAACGAAAGGCGAACGCACCCGCAGCGATGTTGACGCGATTCATCTTCATGTGGGACAGTGCCGAGCGCACCAACGTCCCCGAGCGGCGAACGCGCGCGGCCTCCTCACTCGCCAGCAGTGCTTGTTCCCACGCGCGAGAGGACGGGGTGGAGCTGGACATTAGAAGGAGATGCCGCCCGTCGCGAAGAGCACGATCGACGCGATCGCCATGATCGCGCACGTGAGCCAGCCGAGAATGTTGGCGGCGTAGCCGTTGACGTAGTTGCCCATGAGTCGGCGACTATTCGACACGATCATGACGATGATGAGCAGTGGCGCCGCGATGACGCCGTTGATGACCGCAACGAAGACCAGCAGTTTGATGGGGTTGACGCTCAAGAGACTCAGCGCCGTGCCACCCAGCGTGCCGACGCCCACGAGGCCGTAGAACAAGGGCGCGTCGCGAACGGACTTCGAAAACCCCCACTCCTTGCCGAGGAGCCCCGAGAGTCCGACCGAGCCCGACGCCGCGAGTACGGGCACGGCGAGCAGGCCACTACCGATGAAGCCCAGCGCGAAGATCAGACTGGCGAACTTTCCGGCGAAGGGTTTCAACGACGTCGCCGCCTGCGCCGCGCTTTGGATATTCGTCACGCCATGCACGTGCAGCGTTTCAGCGGTCGCGGCGATGATCGCGAACATCACGATGTTGGAGAAGGCCATACCCGTGAAGACGTCGACCCTACTCAAGCGCTGTTTGAGCTTGGCTCCCTTTCGGCTTCGTGTCTTGAGTGGTGCGGGATCGTCGCCGCCCTCGATCTCGTCGCGCATCTCCTCGAGACGATCGGCGCTTTGGTAGAAGAAGAGGTACGGCGAGATGGTCGTGCCGAGGATGGCGACCAACAGCGCGACGTACGCCTTATTGAATTGAACGTGCGGGATAACGGTGTAAGTCAGCACGCGCAGCCAGTTATGCGTGACGATGATGGCGACGACGATGTAGAACAACAGCGCCGCCGCCAGTACCTTGAAGACAACGTTGATGCGAGCGAAGGTGCCCTTCACCAAGAGGAAAGTGATGACCGCGCCGGCGATGAGAGCCCACAGCCACGTGGGGCCGGCCCTCAAGAGGGTCATCCCCGAACCGATGGCGACCAAATCCGCGGCGATGTTCAAGGTGTTGGCCACGATGAGGACGCCGAGTAGAACGGCAATGATCGACTTACCGAATCGTCCGAAACGGTCAGCGGCAAGTTCCCCGAGACCCCGGCCCGTCGCGAGCGCCGTCCGGTCACAGATCTCTTGCACCGCGGCCATGAGCGGGAACGACAGTAGTGCCGCCCACAAGAACGAAAGACCATACTTCGATCCGGCCTGCGCGTAGGTCGCGATACCCGACGGGTCATCGTCGGACGCTCCGGTGATGAGCCCAGGGCCGGCGGCGCGAAAATACTTCAGCAGCCTCGCGCCGGTGTCGGAAGATTTGGCCTTAGATGTTCCCTTGCTCCCCATAGTCCTACGACCTTATGGCAACGTCTCTACGTCGCGGTGGGTTGACGGTGTTACAACTTCGTTGCACTTCACGACCTTGCGTGGAAGGCGAGCGAAGCGTCGCGAACCGATTAGGAAGCCTGCAATTCCCAAACGTCCGACGTTGTCACCTCACTCACCTTGCAATCGTGCGAGGGTGCCCCAGTGATGATCGGGCGACGAGAGTCGATGCGCGAAGGAGCGTTCCGCGTCGCTCACGGTGCGAGGGTTGAACTTCTCTGACGTGTTCGTGGTGGTCATCAACGCGAGTTGAAGGTCCGCTCGGCGTTGGTCGGCCCGCGCGATGAGCTTCAACTGGCGATCTTCTGCCGTTTGGCGTCTCACAAATAGTTTCACGAATCTTCGCCTTCCTTGGTAGTCACGAGGTACTGCGGCGTGTTGCAACTGCGTCACACGTGCGTCGCGTCACGACGGGTCAAACGGCAACCGCGTCGCGTCACGAAACGATGGCCTTCTTCACTCCGTGGTACTGATTTCGAATAACTCGCGCACGAACGCCTCGAGCTGACGAAGCATCTCGAGGGACGTCAGTGGTTGCTCCGACGTTCGAGCGGTGCCGTTGCCTCGATGAGTTGCACTGCGCCTCTCGTTGTTCGGTGCGGTATCGCCGTCGACAGGGATTAGGGGGAGGCGCGTAATCCCTGTCGACGGGCGGTCTGTTGCGTCCAACGAGTGGACGATCGATCTATTCCTTGAGAGCATCTCGGACCTTCTCCCCGGCCTGCTTCAGGTTGCCCATCATCTGGTCGGACTTGCCGGCGGCTTCGAGTTTCTCGTTGCCGGTGGTCCTGCCAGTGGCTTCCTTCACCTTGCCTTTGCCAACTTGAACGCTGTTGCGGGCTTTGTCTTTCTTTCCCATGGTTCGTCCTTTTCTCCTATCTCCCGGAGAGGCGAAGTGCTCTCTCAGGTACTACAAACCCTTGCGATTCCTTCAATCGGCGCGACGCCCGATTGACGTGTCCAACCACTGACCGGCGTGTCCCGCCGTGCTCGGACGTGACCCTTTCGGAAACGTGATTAGTTGGACTGTTCATGGACCGAACTCGATTTTCCCTCGGCGTCGACAACCTGACGATCGAGAGAGTGCTGGCTCGAACGCACCGGGCCGCGCGAGACGGCGAAGACAATCGCCGACGCGACAAAGCCGACGGCTCCGACGATCATGAGGATGATGCCCACGGTCGAGAGGCGAAAACCCGTTCCCTGATAGGTAACGGCCCAGTACATTATGGCCCCAACGGCGACTGTGATGGCGCTTAACACCATTCCTGGAAGTCCCATGACACACCTTTTCCCGACAGACCTAACGCGTTGTTAGGCGTGAGGAAAGCTGGGTCTAGACGTCCTTATATCGGAGCGTAACACGCTGGACCGGGAGGATTTTGTCACATTTTCGACTACTTCTTCCCTCCGTTTCGAGGGGCTCTAGTGCCGACGAATCGACCAAAGGGCTTTGAAGCAAGCCACGTACGAGCTGATCCGACGCCGAGAAAGTGCGGCGAGAGAGATCACTCGTAAGAAGTTCTTGTCGGGGTTACGTCGGGGTCACGTTGCCGTCGCCGTCACCGTTACCGTGATGGTCGCGACGCGGAGCAGCTCTCACGACTGGGTTTCGCGGTGCTGGTGCGCTTAGTTCAATTAAGTGCTTGACGAACCTCGATCGGTGCGACGCGCGGCGCCGCGAGGCGCACGTAGTCCTGGGTCGACAGCGCGATGGAGCGGTCGAAGCGACCGGCGTTGAAGAACAGTTCGGTCACGGTGAGCAGTCTCGGATCGACGATGAGTTCAAGTTGCGGGTGAAAACTAAATGGCAGAATCGTGCCGCTCGCGCAGCCGGCGAGCTCCTCGGCCTTTTCGGTGGTGGCGAAGGCGACGCGCGTGCCCGAACGAAGGGCCTTCACGGCCGCCATGTCCAAGCGCGCGTCACCCGAGACGACGGCCAGCACGTAGTGTGTCTGCTTCTTACCGACTTTCACCATGATGACGAGGCACTTCGCGGCGTGGGCCAGTTCGTGGCCACGCAGGGCGCTGGCCAGTTCGGTGCGACCCTCGGGCGGATGATCGATCAATCGATACCGCGCGTTTGCGGCGTCCAAGTACGCGATGAGCCGTTCGTACGCGTCGGGCGCCGTCGCGACGGACCCGCTCAACTCCGTTACTTCACCCATGGCGCCGCTGCCCTCTGGTCACAGCCATTAGGTCGGCGCGACAAAGCACCTCAGTGGGTGCGTGACGTCTTGACAGTCTCATCGTAAACCTTCCGGTAATAGGTAGGGTACGGAGGCCGCCCTGAATCAACTGCTCGTCGCCGATGACGAGATGTTCGCGAGAGAGAGAAGTGGCCACTCTAGGAGCCGCCGGCACTCACTTCCGCCAACGTGTTAATTCGGTCCACGTTCGCCGTTCTGTAGTATTGCAGACCGTCAATAGAGTGTCCATAGTGAATATGATGTTTTTCGCCCACTAGGGCTCATCGAACAGCACTGGCGCGAACGCGATTCACCATTTGTCCTGGTCAACAGGCTGGAAGGCGTGGGCGCGTGTCGGGGATCGCCCGACGAGGAGCTAGACAGCCAGCAGTTCGCGCTCGTCGAGGAACGCCCACCACGCTTCGCTCACGAGTCGCGCCGCCTCGTTGACTTCGCCCTCGTCGGGCTCGAGCGACGCGAGCGCGTCCATGGTCCAGGCCGCGTGATCCTCTTCGATCGTGCCGTGTACCGTCCAGAACGTCACCGCGTCGCTGGACGCGTCAAAGTGCTTAATCAAACCATTGGCCTTCGAGTCCGCGATGGCCGCGCCCTGGTACTCGTAGGCCAGAAGACCGGCCAACGCCGACACTGGGCTTCGCCGTAAGACGTCGGCGTACGACGCTACCAACGTCTGCATGGCGGGCGAGATCGGGGCGTCGCCGGCGTTGTAGAAATCGGCGAAGCGTCCAAACAGCTCGAGATGACTCGGCGAAGATACTTCATCTCGATAGTTGTCGACGACGGCGTCGCGTGCCGGTCCCTCGGGCAACTGCTCACTCAGACTCAGGAGGAACGTCGGCAGCATCGTCTCGAAGAAGCGGTACTGCTCGGCGTACTTCGTCAACTCACCGATCGTGAGCTCGCCATTCTCCCAGCGACGATAGAAAGGATGAGCCAGCAACTGGCGATCGATGAGGACTGTGTCAATGGTCTCTTGAAGTTGAGCGTTCATAGGGTTGAAAGTACCACTTGGGATGACCGTGGTTCAGCCCGAGCGAGGGTTGTGTTGTCGAGACGGCCGTGCGACGGACGTGGCGCTCTTCACCAGGTGGGCCAACGTGCGGGAAGTGGACCGGGTGGTCCGAAGGGCTGGGGAAGCCCGGGTCGTGCGCCGAGCGACGCCAGCAGCGAACTGAAGTTGAGTCCGAACGCGGTCGAGTTCTTCCCGTTGTACTCGAGGTGGGCCGCCGCCTGTTCCGGCGAGGAGGGCGGATCCGCCCAACCCGTCTCGAGACAGGTCTTCGCGTCGTGCAGGACGCCAACGACCGTCGTCGCGGTGACGTGTTCGCCAAGCACGACACTGGGTCTGACGTTCTCCGCGACGTAGACGTAGCGACCCTTCGCGGGACCACTCGTCAACCGGTACGAGATGAACACCCCGCTCGGCCATCCCGGGTCGTAGAGGTTAGTAACGACCGCGTCGCCGAGTGCGTAGATCGGACCCGACGCGCAGTAGTCCACGCCTTGGTCGATCTCTTGGGGAAGGAGCGACGTGAGTGCGCGCAGCGGGTTGAGGTACCCGTTGAGTGGCGCGACGTCGAGCGCGACGTAGTAGCCACCCGTCGTGGGGTCTAGTGCGATCGCGCTCGCGACACCGCCCACGGGGAACACGTTCGCCGCCGGGACCGAGCCGTGCGACGTGGCGCCGAATCCGTCGACCTCGCCGTTCGCTCGCAAGACGTAGTACCCCGACCCGTCGGTCGTGGCCGCGAGCGCGACGGTGGCGACGCCGTCGTACGTGGCGTGCGCGCTCGCGAAAGGCGAGCCATCGGCGGGCGCGTCAAAGTTCGCGACGGCACCGGTCGAGGTCGCGATCCAGTAGCCGCCCGTCGTGGGATCGATCGCAAGCCCGACCGCGACCACGGGGGCCGTTGTTCGATAGAAGAGGCGCCCGGCGAGCGAACCGTGTCCCTTGACGCCGTACGCGTACACCGCGCCGTTCGCGCGCAGCACGTAGTAGCCCGATCCGTTGATCGTGGCCGCGAGCGAGACCGCGGCGGGGTGCTGGCCCCAACCGCCCGACGGTACGAGCGTCTCACCGTGGAACGGCGCGTTGAACCCTTGGACTGTGCCGTTGGACAACAGGACCCAGTAACCGCCCGTGGCCGAGTCGAGTGCGATGCCCGTCGCGGTGACGCCGAGTGGCAGACTCGCGGAACTGAACGAGCCGAAACTTGGCGCTCCGTACGCGTTCACCGTTCCGTTCGCCCGCAGCACGTAGTAGCCCTTGCCGTCCGTGGTAGCCACGACGCCAACGACGGCGGGACTCGTCGATGGTGGCGCGCCGAAGTACGGGGCGTCAAACGCAACCACGGTCGTTGGTGTCGTGGTCGAAGCTCGCGCTGGCGTAATTGGCATCAGTGCGATCAGTGTGGAAGCGACGAGCGAGCAGAGCGACGCGACGACGCTCGAGCGGCGGGCGAGCGCTGAATGACGCACGTGGCGTGGGTGACGTCGAGTCATACTCTCCTCCTGATGCGATGAGCTGTAGTGCACGCCATCATCCCTCGTTCGTCCATCTTCGCAAACGCAAGCACTTTGGGAATCATCAGCGGTCGCGAACGGTAATGGAACCTCCAGCGCACGTGGCGTGGTGAGGTGCGGGGCCGCGAGGGGAACTCAGTGCTCGTTCACGTCACGCGGCACGGCACCGCCGGCTTTGGCGCCGGCGACGGCGACCGCGACGACCCGTTGGACGAAATCGTCGGTCAAGGGAAGGTGGCCCTGCAGCAGTCGGTGGTACGCCGGTCCGTAGAGCATGTCCATGAGGACGTCGACGTCGGAGTCTCTTGGAATTTCGTCACGATCGATGGCTCGCTCAATCATCGAGCGATGCTGATTTCGCGCCACCGTGACCACGTTTTCACCCCACGCTTTCGCGAGATCGGGATCGAACTGAGCTTCGGCGATGAGCCCGACGAGGCTTCGTCCCGTCGGCGTGCCCGCCACCGCCTCGACCCACACTGACAGTGCTTGCTGCAGGTCGCCGGTCAGACTTCCGGTGTCCACCGGCGGCTGGAGCAGGAGGAACTCGGAGAGGAACGCCTCCAACGCCAACGTGCCCTTCGACGGCCAACGGCGATAGATCGAGGCCTTACCGACCTTGGCCAGTGACGCCACGTCCTCGATCGTCAACGCCTGAAGTCCGCGCTCGGCCAAGAGCGTCGCGGCTGCCTTCAAAATCGCCTGCTCCACGTCCTCGCTACGGGGTCGTCCTCGTTTATTCGGCTCGGAAGTCGCGGGCAATGTCACGTTCTCAAGTGTACTCATTATAATACGATACGTAGCGTTTTATAAAGGGATTTGAGCGAGGAGTGACGATGAGCACCGAGGAGCAGACGAGGCCCGAAGCGGGACACCTGTTGGTCGAGACCAACGCCCACCGGGGCGCGACGCGAAGTGGGGCACTTCGAGAGCGATTCGTGTTACCCCACCGCGTCGCCTTTTGGGCTGTCGCGTTGGCGTTTCTCCTCAACATGGCCTTCTCGGCGGTGCCCACGCCGCTCTACGTCTTGTACCAGAAGCGCGACCACTTCTCCGGTGTCATGGTGACGATCGTCTACGCCGTCTACGCCGTCGGGGTGATCGCCAGTCTCTTCCTGGTGGGTCACGTGTCGGACTGGCTCGGTCGGCGCCGGATCCTCATCGGTTCGTTGTTCGTCAACGTGGCGAGCGCGGTCTTGTTCATTTTGATTCCGAGCCTCGTTGGCCTCATCGTGGCGCGCGTCGTGAGTGGGGTGGCCGTCGGCATGACGACCGCGACCGCGACCGCGTACCTAGCGGAGTTGCACCTGCGCGCGCGCCCGGGCGCGTCGACGAAGCGTCCTCAGCTCACCGCGATCGCGGCGAACTTGGGGGGCATCGGTATTGGTCCGTTGCTCGGAGGACTCTTGGCGCAGTTCGCGCCCGCTCCGCTTCGCCTGCCCTACATCATCGTGGGGGCGACGCTATTCGTGTTAGCGCTGCTGCTCACGCGCGCGCCCGAAACGGTGCCGATTCTCGAGGTCCTTCCGAAATGGCACCCGCAACGTGTCGCCGTACCGTCAGAAGGTCGTCGACAATTCTTCGCGGCCACGGCTGCGGGCATCGCGTCGTTCGCCGTCTACGGCGTCTTCAACTCCTTGGTGCCGAGCTTTCTCGCGGGTACGTTGAACGAGTCGTCGCACTTCGTGGCGGGGGCCGTCGCGTTCTCGGCCTTCGCGGCGGGGGCCATCGCCCAGATTGCGCTCGGGCGAATGGACACGCTGCGCATGCTGCGCACGAGCGTGCCCATCTTGCTCGCCGGTCTGGCGCTCTTCACGGTGGGGATGTGGGTGCCGAGTCTGTTGATCTTCATCCTCGGCGGTGTCCTCACCGGCGCCGGCGCGGGTTTGGTGTTCCGTGGTGCGCTCGTCGCAGCCGGGAGCACCGCGCCGCTGGCGTCACGCGCCGAAGTGCTGTCGGGCTTCTTCCTCGGCTCTTATGTCGGACTCTCGGTTCCGGTGATCGGTCTAGGGATCGCGACCACTCACGCGCCGGCGCGCGAGGTAATGCTCGTCTTCGTCGTGCTCGTCGCGGTCGCCGTCGAGTGGTCGGTTCGCGCGGTCGTACGCCTCGCGAGTCGCAACGCGGGAGCGCTCTAATGCGTCACTCGTCACTCGCTCGTTGGCGCAGTGGTCGTCGGCGACACGTTCGACCGACACCGCCGACGCGAACCTCGGCGTTGAGCGTGAACGCGCCGGCAATGACCAGTCCCACGATCAATGACCGCACCACGTACCACACCCCCTCAAGCGCATGGAGAAAGTAAATGTCACAACTAACTACACGAACGCACCCAAGAACACGAACGCACCAGATACCGTCGTGGGCGGTCCTGGCCATCTGTTGTGTGGCCCAGTTCATGGTGGTACTCGACGTCGTGATCGTGAACGTGGCCCTTCCTCAGATGCGCGACAGCCTCGGTCTATCGGCGTCGGGTGAGCAGTGGGTGGTCAACGCCTACACCTTGACCTTCGCGGGCTTTTTGATGCTGGGTGGTCGAGCCGCTGACCTGTTCGGTCGCCGACGCGTCTTCCTGGTGGGCCTCTCGGTCTTCACGTTCTTCAGCCTTCTGGGCGGACTCGCCCAGGACGAGACCTGGTTACTCGCGGCTCGCGCGATGCAGGGCATCGGCGGAGCGATTCTCGCGCCGGCGACTCTGAGCATTCTCGTCACGGCCTACACCGACCTCGAGGAACGACGCAAGGCGCTCGGCGCGTGGTCCGCCACCGCCGCCAGTGGCGCGGCCGCCGGCGTGTTGGCCGGAGGAATACTCACCAGCGTGCTCAACTGGCGATGGGTGCTCATCGTGAACGTGCCGATCGGCATCGTCCTCTTCATCGCCGCGTGGGTGGGACTGGACCGCGCGCGCGACGACGACGCCAAACGCACGCTCGACGTCGCTGGCGCGACACTGGTGACGACCGGACTCGCCGTCGTGGTGTACGGCATCGTGGGCACCAACACGTACCCGTGGGGCTCTCCTCGCACCATCGCCACCCTGGCCGTGGGCGTCGTGTTACTCGTGGCCTTCTTCATCACCGAAGCGCGCTTCGCGAAGGATCCGCTCGTGCCGCTCGCGATCTTCAAGAATCGCTCGGTCGCGGCGGCGAACGCGATTGCCGTCACCGTGGGCACGGCCATCTTCGGGACGTACTTCCTCCTCTCGCTCTTCCTGCAGAACATCGACGACTACAGCGCTCTGCGGGCCGGTTTCGCGTTCGTGCCCACGGGAACGTCGACGCTCATCGGGGCCCTGATCGGCACCCGTCTGGTGCGCGTGATCGGGGCGCGTCGACAGTTGGTCATCGGTTCGTCGTTGGCCGCGGTCGGCCTCTTCTGGCTGTCGACGATCGGCGTCCACGACGGCTACTTCGCGCACGTCTTCGGGCCGGTCATCTTCATCGGCTTCGGACTCGGCATGTCCTTCGTGCCGATGACCCTCGCCGCCACCTCGGGAGTGTCGTCGCACGAGACGGGCGTGGCGTCAGGTCTCATCAACACGACGCGACAAATCGGTGGCGCGTTGGGCTTGGCCCTCATGTCGTCGGTCGCCGCCAGCGCCGCACTGCACTACGGGTCGGGGGCATCCGACGGCGCGCTCGCGTCGGGGTACCGTGCGGCGTTCGCGTTCGCGGGAGGCGCGATAGTCCTCGCGGTGCTCCTCGCGCTGTTGCTCCCGGCGCGCGCGACGGTTACGGTCGGAGGTGACCACGCCACGGTCGAAGGAGTCCGTGAACGCAGCGCGGTTGCCGCTCGGGTGATGGTGGTGACGCCACCGCAAGCGGTGCGCATCACGGCGCTGGCGCACGGACGCATGAGTGACGGTGCCGTCAAGATTCACGCTCGTCGCGCCGCGCACTATCTGAGCGACGCGTCGGCGTACGACGGCTCAAGAAAGGAATCAACATGACACACGAGGCACACGCAACGACGACGGTGGCGCTCCTCGGCGCGGGACGCATGGGCGCGCCGATGGCCACTCGATTGCTCGAGGCGGGATTCTCGCTTCGGGTGTGGAACCGATCGCCCGAGCGAGTTGCGCCCCTGGTGGCACGCGGAGCAGTCGCGGCGGCGTCGCCGGCCGAAGCCGCCGCTGGTGCGGACGTGCTCGTGACCATGCTGCCCGACGGTCCCTTGGTCGAGGCGGCGATGAGCGGGACCCAAGGGGCTCTGGACTCACTGCGCCACGGCGCGATCTGGCTACAGATGAGCAGCGTTGGCGTCGAGTGGACCGCGAAACTGCGGGCGTGGGCCGAGCGCAGTGGCGTCACGTTCGTGGACGCGCCGGTTTCGGGCAGCGTGGGCCCCGCGGAGGCGGGCACGCTCCTCGTGCTGGCCGGTGGCCCCGAGGACGTTCACCAGCAGGTCGCGCCGATCCTCGACGCGATGAGTCGTGAAACGATGTGGTTGGGTGAAGCGGGCGCCGGGAGCAAGGCCAAGCTGCTCATGAACAACTGGCTCGTCGGTCTCGTCGAGTCCATTGCCGAGACGTTGCACTTCAGTGTGGCGCTTGGACTCGATCCCGAACTCATCATCAAGCTCCTCGAGGACGCGCCTATTGGCTCGCCCTACGCCGTCGCGAAGGCCCGACAGATGCTGGCCGGTGAGTTCGCACCGAGTTTCGCCTTGAAGCACGCAGTGAAGGACGCCGACCTCGCGGTCGCGACGGCTCGCAGCGCCGGCATTGACCTTCGAGTGACTGAGGGTTTCATTGACTCCTGGCATCGCGCCGTAGCGAACGGTCGTGGGGATGAAGACCTCTCAGTCGTGTACACCAATATCGCGTCCTGAAGGAGACGCCAAGGGCGAGCCATTCTTGCGTTGAGGCTGGACGACTGACGGGATCTTCGGCGGACGAAAGTGAACGTCGAATGGCTTCGGTGACTCTACCGGTTCCAAATCACAGGTAAATGAACGGTATCTCTTCCTAGGTCGATGAGTCCAGAGTTCGATATGGTGAACTTCACCCATGGCGACTCGTGACGTTGCTCATGGCATTGAGCGTTTCAACGTCAATCGAGCTCGATCACATCCGTCATGATCTTTGTCGGCGACCTCATCGCTCGTGCGCACGTCGACGTTCTGGCGTAACGTCCTAACAATCTGGAACCTCGTTACATAGCGAGGTCAATCTAGGTTCTATCTGGAACGCAGGGTGATCTTGCCTTTGCGACTTAAGTAAGAGAAGTTGCGAGCGGGGACGTGGTGAGATTGCATTTTGGCCAAAGGGGTGAGTTGCCGTGGGGGCGCCAGTGAGCAAGGGGGACTCGAGTGCCTCGAGTACGAGGCGACACATCATCGACGTCACCGAAAAGATGCTGGGGGAGCGTCCGAGTAGCGAGATTCACCTCGCCGATATCGCTGATCAGGCGCACGTTGGCGTCCAGACCATCTACTATCACTTCGATTCTCGCAATCAGCTGATCGCCGAGGCGCAGGCGTGCGCGTACGCGCGCATGACCCAACCGCTCCACGAGTACCTGCTGATTGCTGAGAACGCCTTGCTCGAAGAGGATCAAGACACGTTCTGGATCGCCGTCGGCGACATCATCTCGTTGGCGTGGGCGCACGGGCAAGGTGGTGATCGATGGAGGATCATGAAACTCTTCATCGACATCTGGTTGGACGAGAAAACGCAACGCGAATTCAGCGACGCACTCGAAGTCCAATTCGATCGTTGGATTAACGCGATTGAAGCCGCGAAGCCCCTTGGTTGGATCGATCCCGATATCGACACGTACGCACTCATCACGGCGTGTTGGGCCGCGTCAATCGGGCAGTCGCTCTTCGCTGGCTCCAAAAAGATCTGTTACACGCCACAAAGTATTCGCGACTTCTTCGTGCATATCGCGAGCGCGAAACCCTGAGGCTGCGTTAGTACGTGAGCGCGGGCTCGATGGTGCGACACGCTCTGTTTGAGTGCACTGATGTCGAACTTTCGGATGCACGAATCTGTAATTGTTCGATTCGGTCATGGCGCGCGTTCTCTCCTCAGATTTTAGACGCCTAGTGCTGAGGTAAGAAGTGGGTAGGCGTGGCGAGATCGCCGGATCGGTCCCTGAAAGTTTGATTCGCGACGTCGTGAACTCCCGGAGGTTCAATTGACGTCGCGTCCTTTGAGCAGCGTCGTACCGATGCCAGCCAGCGCCACCGTCCACACGATGAGGACGAGCGTGCCCGCGGCGCCCGAGAGATAGTGCGCCGTGGTGAAGCCCATCATCGCGTTCTGCGCGTGCACTGGGAGGAACCGGCCAACGGAAGGGAGAAGTCCAAAGACCAGGTTCTCGACCACGAACCCCCACGCCAGCAGAGAGATCACCGCGCCCACTTGGTTGGGAAGGATCGCGCCAAGCCCGACGCCGATGATGCCCCACAGTGCCGTGCCGACGATCGCGCCCACCAGTATCACGGTGACGTTGCCGCCGCTCAGGGCTATGGGGATATGACGTACTTTCAAGGTGAGCATGCCCACCGCAAACGAGAGTCCTTCACCAATCACGCCAAAGACGAGACCGGCGATGGCGCCGGCGATGATCTTCGAGGTGAACAGGCGGCTACGGCTTGGATTGAAGAGGAAGGTTGGGCGAATGGTGCCGAACCGGTACTCACTCGTGACCAGCATGATGCCGGCCAGCGCGGAGAAGACGCCCGCGATGCTGCCAAAACTCAGGAGACCGACCTGGTCCTGCTCGGTGAGGATCGAATTGGCGGGTGACAGCGTGCAGGTGAGGATGATAAAGAGCAGCGCCAAGGCGACGAGGCCGATCAACAGACCCATCGTCGTTCTTGTTGATCGTATCTTCAACATCTCGGCTCGTAGTTGATTGATCACGACGCGTCTCCCGACGTCAGATCGAGGAAGACCTCTTCCAATGACGACCCTTCGCTGACGAGTTCGTGAATCGCCAAACCGGCGGCGAAGGAGATGTCGCCGACGCGTTCACTCGTCGTGCCGTGTGCGAGCAACGCGCGATCGTTACTCAGGGATGACTCGATTCCTTCACGCTTGAGGGCGTCGGCGAGTTGGCTGAGCTGCGGACTTCGCACGCGGACTGACCCACCGACGCGCATCGTCAGGTCTTCCAGTGACGACTCGGTCACCAGTCGTCCGTGGTTGATGATGAGTACCTGGTCGACGGTCTGGGCGACTTCGGCGAGCACGTGGCTGGAGACCAGAACCGTGCGTCCGCCCGAGGCGAAGTCCCGCAGGAAGTCGCGTAGCCACCGCACGCCCTCGGGGTCGAGACCGTTTGCTGGCTCGTCCAACACGAGTAGGTCCGGGTTGCCGAGGAGCGCCGCGGCGAGGCCGAGGCGCTGGCGCATGCCGAGCGAGTAACCCTTGACCCTTCGCCGGGCCGCACTTTGGAGTTCCACCAACGCGAGCACGTCGTCGACCCTCGAGTCGGGCAGTCCCGCGGCTCTACTCAAGGTTCGAAGGTGATCCCGGCCGGTTCGCCCCGGATGAAAATCGGTGGCTTCGAGAACCGCGCCTACACGCAGGGCCGGTGTCTCGAGTTGTTCGTAGGGGACGTCGAAGATGGTGGCGTGTCCGCTGGTTGGTCGAGCGAGTCCCAACAACATTCGCAGCGTCGTCGTCTTGCCCGCACCGTTGGGACCTAAGAACCCTGTGATGGTTCCCGACTCGATCTTGAAGGAGAGATCGTCGACGGCCAACACCTTGCCGTATCGCTTGGTCAGCGAATCACTTTGAATGACGTGGGCCACGTACGCACTCTTGCTCTCGGGAGACTTAGCGAGTCTAAGTCGGGAAGGAACACGCTGTAGTCATATTGTTGACGATCCAAAAACACTTTCGAAGCGTGAAGCACGAGAGCAAGGACACCGAGTTCGCCTTGACGATCGGTCAGACGGGCGCGCGTCCGGCCGCTCGCTATCGTCGACGTATGTCACTGACAATTCTTCCCGTGAACGCCGAACTTCTTGAGCAGTGGCGCGAGGTGCACAACAGCGTCATCGTTTCGATGCAGCTCACCGCGGAAGATGTCGCCGAACGGGCCGTTCGCAACACTCTCACTGTCGGGTACGTAGACGCCGTCCTCGTTGGCAACGCGACCGTCCGCGCGCCAGAGGACGGCGTGATCACGATCATCGTGCGCGTGCTTCCTGAGCACCGTCGCAAGGGCCTCGGCAGCGAGTACCTCAAGGAACTTCTGTGTCAGACGTCCACCAGTCGGGTCGGGCAGATCAAGACCGTCGTGCTCGCCGCCAACGTCGACGGACTCGCCTTCGCCGTCCACCACGGGTTCACAGAGACCACGCGCTACGAGGTCGACGGCGTTGCCTTCGTCGAACTGACATTGCGAGACGCGACCCCGAGGGCAAACCGTCATGGCCCTAATGAGGAACAACGGACCACACGCGTATCCATTGATGGTGGTTCCCCGCGGGCGACGTTATATCGGGCCAACGATCGCCCGTAGGGAATCCCTCGCGCATCCGGTGACTACCGAGTACAACTTCGGATGATTTGAACCACAGAAGTGAGTCTCTAGAATGATTTAAGTAATACATGAATTCATGGATATACTAATTCCATGAATGAACTGAGAAACAGTAAGCCGCTCTACGTCGCCAAAGCTGAACTCTTCAAGTCTTTGGGCCATCCGGCACGTATACGAATTCTTGAGCTGTTGGTGGCTGGCGAGATGTCGGTAAGCAACCTCCTCGCCGCTACCGGGCTCGAACCTTCTTCTCTTTCCCAACACTTGAATGTCGTAAAACACACTGGACTTGTTCAGTCCAGTCGCGCCGGGAATCTTGTGACCTATCGAGTTACCGATCCCTCGGTGGGCGATTTCCTTGCGGCGGCCCGATCGGTGCTCGCCTCAACGCTTGGCCGAACGCTCCAAACGCTCGAGGACCTCGTAGGACCGGTGTGAACGCCCGGAGTCATTCGCGCGTTGGGGTGGGCCCTGACGTTTGGTCGCTGTTTGCGTCGCGAGTCCATGCCATAGCATCCAGGACTGTCGTCAAGTAATGCCTATGACGACGGCACGCTACCGACGTGGGTCCATCATCCGATCTCTGTTTTCCAAGGCACGTTCGGAACCCGCAGGAGCCATGCCCGACGTTGTACCCGGCACCCGATATCGAGGATCGCTTCAACTCCGCCACGTGGACGTTGGCTCGTGTAACGGTTGTGAAGTAGAGATTGCCTCGGCATTCGCGCCGACGTACGACGCCGCACGATTTGGCGCCCGATTGGTCGCTTCACCACGCCACGCTGACGGTATCGTCGTTACCGGCGTCGTTACTCGGAACATGGCGGGACCGTTAGTGCAAACACTCGACGCGCTACCTCGCCCGACCATCGTCGTCGCGTGTGGCGACTGCGCGGTGAGCGGAGGCATCTTTCGAGACGCCTACGGGGTTGCGGGGACGCTCGACTCCCTTGTCGAAGTGGACGTTCGTATTCCCGGATGTCCTCCCCATCCAGAAGCGATTACCCAGGCGCTGCGTAGCCTCACCGGTCGATAGTCGTGGCGCTCTTCCTGGCCGGACTGGGCTGCTGTGTCCTCGGTATCGTCGCGGCACTGGTCCTCACGATCGAACGTCGAGTCGTGGTCGCGTCCCTCAGCGGGTCGTTGGGGTGCCTCTTGACCTTCATCGCGGCGTCTCACGTGTTGATCAGCGGACGGGCCACGTCGTTCCACTCATCGCTCGTCTTGCCGTTGACCGGGATAAACCTCACGCTCGACCCACTCGGGGCCCTCTTTGTCGCCATGACGTCCTTCGTAGGTATCGCGACGCTCGTTTACTACGTGGGTTACGCGAAGGGCGAACTTCGCTCTCGTACGGCACTCGGCCTGCTGCTGTTGTTCTTGATGTCGCTGTTGACTGTTCCGGCGACGTCGAGCGTCGCCACCTTGATGTTCGCGTGGGAACTCATGGCGCTGAGTTCGATGATGCTGATCATGGTCGAACAGCGTCGACACGTCGAAGCGCGCACGGCCGCTCAGTGGTACGGGGCGATGACCCAACTCGGGGCGGCGTCAATTCTTCTCGGACTTCTTCTTTTGTCACTGAAGAGTGGTCAAACGTTCGCTGACATCAGGGCACACGCCTCCGCGATGTCGTCGACGCTTCGGTCGTTTGCTTTCGTTCTCACCCTGATCGGCTTCGCGTCGAAAGCGGGCGCCGTACCGTTTCACGTATGGCTGCCCAAGGCCCATCCCGAAGCGCCGAGTCCGGTGTCGGCGCTGATGTCGAGCGCGATGGTCGCCATGGGTGTGTACGGCATCGTGAGAGTCGGCAACGATTTGTTGGGGGGCGGCACGCTCTGGTGGTGGGTCATTGTCGTCGCGCTCGGCGTCGTGTCCGCACTCTTCGGCGCGCTGCACGCGGTGACGAGTGTTGATCTCAAGCGACTGCTGGCCTACTCCACGATCGACATCCTCGGGTTGGTTCTGATCGGTGTTGGATGTTCCGGTGCTCTCGCCGCGACCGGTCACCCAGGGGACGCTCATCTTGCCTTGATCGGCGCCCTGCTCCTTGTCGTCGCTCACGCGTCCTTTAAGGGCTGCCTCTTCCTCGGTGCGGGCGCCATTGAACGCGCCACGGGCTCTCGAAGTCTCGATCAGCTCGGTGGACTGATTCGTCGAATCCCGATAACGGCGGCCCTTTTCGGCGTCGGCGCCCTCTCGATCGTCGCCGTGCCCGCGTTCAGTGGATTCACCAGTGAGTGGCTCTTGCTGCAAGGACTCCTTCACGGCTTCGTCGATAAGAGTTCGACGACGTTGATCGTGTTCCTCGCGGGCGTCGTTGCACTGGCGCTGACCGGTGGCTTGACGGCCGTTGCGTTCGTCAAAGCCATCGGCATTGGGTTTCTGGGTCAAGCGCGATCCACTGGCGCGGCGTCGGCTCACGAAGTTCCGCGCGCGATGCAGTTCGGTATGGGCCTTTTGTGTATTCCCTGCGTCGTTCTTGGTGTGGCGCCGGGATTGGTGATTCCCCTGGTGAGTCGCGCCGCGTACGTCGGATATGCGAGTGTTGTCCCTCGTTCGGTTGAAAGTGGAATCGGGCTCACGCTCGATCACGTTCGCGGCGCGATCGAGCCCTTGTTGCTGTTGGCGGGCTTCTTGATGTTCGTCGCACTTATCGCAGGAGTGAAATCGATGCTCCGACGTCCCGCGCGCAAGGTAAGGGCCTGGCGCGGGGGAGGTGGCGAGCCCACGGCCCGCATGCAGTACACGGCGACCTCGTACGCCGAGCCGCTCCAACGCGTGTTCGCTGACGTCCTGCGTCCAGAGATCGACGTGGAAGTCACCCACGCCGTCGAATCGCACTACTACGAGCAGTCACTCTCTTACGAGAGTCGTGTCGACGACGCCGTCGAGCGCCTCGCGTACCAACCGGTGATCCGCACGATCACGCGCGTCGGGCTCGCTGCACGACGTCTTCAAAACGGGAGCGTTCACCGCTACCTGGCGTTTGGCTTCGTCGCGCTCCTCATCGTCTTGGTGGTGCTCGCGTGACGCACTTCGGACCACCTCTCGGCTACGCGATCATCGCGTCTATTCTCCAAGTCGCCTTGATCGTCCTTGGTGGGCCGCTGCTGATGGGACTGATGGCCAAAGTTCGAGCCCGTGCGGAGGGACGGGTGGGCGCGCCGATCCATCAGCCGCTTCGAGATCTGCGAAAACTGATGGGGAAGGAGGGTCTGCGCGCTCATCACTCGAGCGTGGTGCTGGCCGTGGCGCCACTAATCGTGCTGGGTTCTACCGCGTTGGCCGTGGCGATATCACCGTTGGTGACGACGCACCCTCTCTTAAGTGCCAGCGCCGATCTCTTCGTGATTGTCTATCTCCTGTTGACGGGTTCGGTCACCATGGCTTTGGCGGGCCTTGACACCGGTACCGCCTTTGGGGGAATGGGATCGAGCCGAGCCATCACTGTCGGCGCGCTCGCCGAGCCCGCGCTCCTCGTCGCGGTCATCGCTCTGTCCATTCAGGCTCGAACCTCGAATCTCCCCGCGATCGTCGCTGACACCATCAACCATCCGGTGTGGACGTCGACGCCCACGAGAATCTTGGCGCTCGTGGCACTCGTGATCGTGGTGATCGCCGAGACCGGTCGACTACCAGTCGACAACCCCAATACCCACCTCGAACTCACGATGATTCACGAGGCCATGACCCTCGAGTACGCCGGATCCGATCTAGGACTCGTCACGCTGGGCGCCGCCATGCGACTCGGTCTGCTCTTTGCACTGGTCATGAACCTCTTCGTGCCCTGGGGCGTCGCCACCGGTCGTTCGATTCCCTGGCTGCTCGCCGCCGTCGTGTTCTTAGCGCTGAAGACGTCGCTTCTCGCGGTCGTCGTTTCACTCATCGAAGTGCACAGCGCCAAGTTGCGCCTCTTTCGCGTGCCCGAGCTTCTCGCGGGTGGCTTCGTGCTCGCGGTGCTCGCGGTCATAACGCAACTGGCCACGCGATGAGTACGTCGTTCTACGTCGGAGCGCTCGAGCTCACGACGGGTGCAGTTCTCGTGTGCGCCGTGATGACCCTCTGGCGACGCCAAGTGCGCACCATCGTCACCATGTTGCGCTTCCAAGGAGTAGCGCTCGCCGCAGTGGCTGGCGTGTTGGCGTGGCACGAACACGATGTCGGTCTGGCGATAACAGCGGCACCTGTACTCGCCGTCAAGGGGGCGCTCGTGCCCTGGCTGCTCCATCGAGTGATCCGCCTCGACCCGAGAAGTCGCGAGACGGCGCCGCTCATCAACGTGCCAGCTTCACTCGTCTCATCCGCGTTCCTCATCGTCGTGTCCTACGTCGTTTGTTCCAAACTCACCGCACTCGCTCCTTCCGCCGCGTCGCGTCTGGTGCCCATTGGCGTGGCGACGGTGTTAGTGGGCTACTTCATGTTGGTGACCAGGCGCCGGTCCGTCTCACAGATCGTCGGACTCTTGCTGGTCGATAACGGCATCGCGCTCGTCACGTTCCTCCTGACCGCTGGCGTGCCGTTGATCGTGGAACTCGGTGCGACCCTCGACGTCCTGCTCGTGGTCGTTGTTCTTCAGGTGCTCGTCGTGAACGCGGGCGCCCGCCATGGGTCATTCGATCTGGACGAGATGAGAGAGCTCCACGACTGATGCTGAGTCTGCTCGCTCTCGCCGTTCCTCTTTTGATGGGGGTCATCGCACTCGTCGTTCCGTGGCGGCGCTGGATTGGGTGGGGGAGCGCCTTCTCGTCGGCAGGCGTGCTCGGACTTGGGGTCGCTCTCTGCGTCACGACGTCCTCGCACGGCCCGGTGTCGGCACTGCACGGAATGCTTCGCGCGGACGCGCTCAGCTCGTTCATGGTCGTCGTCATCGGTACCGTCTCGCTGCTCGCGACGCTGCAGACCCCTCGGGTCATGAGCCAAGAGATTGCGGCGGGAACGACGAACCCGCGGCTCGCAAGTTACTACGTCGTCCTGATGCAGGCCTTCATCACGTGCATGCTCACCGCGGTGCTCGCGGCGAACCTCGGGGTGCTCTGGGTGGCCATCGAGGCGACGACCATCGCGACCACTTTCCTCGTCAGTCACCACAGAACGAAGAAGGCCATCGAGGCGTCATGGAAGTACGTCATTCTTTGCTCCGTCGGCATCGCGCTGGCCTTTCTGGGCACCGTGCTGGTGTATTTCGCCGCCCTTCACGCGGGCGTCGGCACGCCGCGCACGGCGTCGCTCAATTGGACGTCACTGATGGCGATCGCGCCGCATCTCAACCACGGGGTCATGCGTCTTGCCATAACGCTGCTCGTCCTCGGTTACGGCACCAAGGTGGGACTAGCCCCGACGCACAGTTGGCTCGCCGACGCTCACAGTCAGGCCCCCGCGCCGGTGTCGGCTCTCATGTCCGGTGTTCTGCTGACCGTTGCCTTCTACGCTCTCTTGCGATTCAAGGCGATCGCCGACGCTGCGCTCGGACCGGCCTTTCCTCGAGCGCTCTTCATCATTGTTGGACTGTTGTCATTAGTGGTGGCCGCGGTCCTGCTCATCGCTCAGCGTGACTACAAACGCATGCTCGCGTACTCCAGTGTCGAACACATGGGACTACTGGCCCTGGGTGCTGCGGCTGGTAGTTCACTCGCGATCGCGGCCGTGCTGTTGCACATGCTCGGACACGGTCTCACCAAGTCGACCCTCTTTATCTCTTCGGGTGAGATCGCTCACGCCGAGGGAACGACCGAAATCGCTAAAGTCACTGCGCTGTTGGCGCGTCGTCCGGTGCTCGGCGCAATCTTTGGGTGCGCGCTCCTCGCGCTACTCGGTTTTCCTCCCTTCAGCCTTTTCATCAGTGAGTTCACGATGGCACGCGCCGAAGTGAACGTCGGACTGTGGTGGGTCGTGGCCAGCTCGCTCGTCTGTCTCTCCGTGATCTTCGTCGCAATGACCAACCACGCGCGTCATCTTCTCTTGGGAGGGGAGTCGTCGACAGCGGTACCGCTCAGCGCTCGTTCGGTCGTTGTCCCGCTCGTCACGGCACTGGTCGCGTGCGCCTTCGTCGGCGTCTCGGCGTGGCCTCTCCTGACGCTCCTTCACGCGGCCGCCCACGTGGTGGCACCGTGATCGGGTTTCGTCAGACCCTAGAGATTCCGGCTTCTGCGCTGCACGACCGCGCGAAGCAGACACTTGAACGTGGCTATCGATTAGCGCTGATCGCGGCACACGACGACGGCGAGTGTCTTCGCGTGATCTACGTCTTTACGAGTGGTCCGCCGGATCAACGTCTCGAACTCACGGTCCGACTTGACCCGCTCGATCCCCGGGTACCCACGCTGAGCGATATTTCCTTTCCCGCGAGCCGCTTCGAGCGACAGATGCACGACGCGTTTGGCGTCATCCCCGAAGGACATCCCTTTCTTCGCCCTCTCATTCGACACTCTCACTGGCCCGAACACTGGTATCCAATGCGTCACGACGCGGGACCGACTCCCGCCATGGCGCACGAAGGCATGCCGTATCCCTTTATTGGGGTGCAGGGCGCTGGGGTTTACGAGATACCCGTTGGCCCGGTGCACGCTGGACTCATCGAACCCGGTCACTTTCGGTTCTCGGTCGTGGGCGAGACGATACTCAAAATGACGGCGCGGCTCTGGTTCGTGCACCGTGGCATTGAGCGAATGTTCCAGGGCGTCGACGTCAGCGAGGGAGTACAGATCGCCGAGCGCATCTCGGGCGACACCGCCGTCGGTCACGGTCTCGCCTACTGCATGGCCGTCGAAGAGGCGCAGGGAATCGACGTGCCACACGACGCTCGCGTGATCCGTTCCATACTCCTCGAGTTGGAGCGGATCTACAATCACGTGGGCGACGTCGGCGCTCTGTGCGGCGACGTTAGTTTTGGCGTGGCGCACGCACGGGCAATGGTGATTCGAGAACAGGTTCTCCGTCTCAACGAGTCAGTCACGGGATACCGTTTGCTTCGTGGATCTATTCTTCCGGGACGCACCTCGGTACGACGTCTTCCGACGTCCGCAGAACTTGACAACATCGCGAACGAGTTCAATCAGTTGATGGAGTTCATCTCTTCCAACAGCGCGGTCTCTGATCGCTTCGAAGGTACGGCAGTACTGCGGGCGGACGACGCCGAGGCCATTGGAACGCTTGGCGTTGTTGCGCGTGCGTCGGGTCAGCGGGTTGACGCCAGGCACTCTCACCCCTTCGTTTCGAGCGGATCAGCGTTTCAACTGATAACTCAGCCACAGGGTGACGTCCTCGCGCGATTCACGCAACGCTCCGACGAAGTGAGGAACTCTCTCGAACTCATACGTGGTCACGTCGGTCTCTCGCCACGCCTTGAGGACACCGCGGCTCTCTCGCAGCCCGGGTCTGCGTCGGGACTCGGGATCGTCGAAGGGTGGCGGGGCACGATTGTCCATCGAGTGGAGCTCGATGCGGCGGGTGTCGTGTCACGCTGTTGCGTCGCTGACCCATCGTTTTTCAATTGGCCCGCACTTGCGACGTCGCTGACTGATACCATCGTGCCCGATTTTCCTCTGGTCAACAAGAGCTTCAATCTTTCATACGCCGGAAACGACCTCTGACGTAACGGCGCGCGTAATGGTGAGCGGGTTTGCATCCACAAAAGAGAAATAATCCGTATGATTTCCATTTCAAAGGACTGGTTGCGCCACCGTTGGGATTCACGAGCGTGAACGTTCAACATCTTTCAGTGGGCCGCCCGGGTCTCGATCCTGGCACCTCGGGATTAATTGGGATACCCCAACCCCTAAGGTGCTTTTATGAACACCCCAATTGTCCCCCCCGCACTTCCCATCACCCTCGGTGGTCTTCGAGCCTCGGGCTACGAATCGCGCTCCATCCGAGACGAGATACGTCGCAACCTAGAAGATCGCTTGGCCGCCGGCGTCCCGTTGACGTCGTCCGTTTTGGGGTACGAAGACACGGTGCTGCCCCAACTCGAGACCGCGCTATTGGCCGGCCACGACATCATCTTGTTGGGTGAGCGAGGCCAAGCCAAGACGCGCATCATTCGCTCACTGGTCGAACTGTTGGACGAGTGGCTACCCATTGTCGAGGGCTCGGACGTCCGCGACGACCCCTACGACCCGATCTCCGCCTTCGCCATCGACCTCGTGGACGACAAGGGGGACGAGACGCCCGTGCGATGGATCCACCGCAGCCAGCGTTTCGCCGAGAAGTTGGCCTCGCCCGACACGTCGATGGCCGACCTCATCGGCGAGGTCGACCCCATTAAGGTCGCCGGGGGACTCTTCCTCGATGACCCGAAGGCCCTCAGCTACGGACTCGTGCCCAAGTCCAATCGAGGCATCTTCGCGATCAACGAGTTGCCCGACCTGTCCGAGCGGATCCAAGTGGGTCTCCTCAACGTGCTCGAAGAACGCGACGTGCAGATCCGTGGACACCTCGTGCGCCTCGACCTCGACGTGTTAGTGGTCGCGACCGCGAACCCCGAGGACTACACGAACCGCGGTCGACTCATCACGCCGCTGAAGGACCGGTTCGGTTCGCAGATCCGTACCCACTATCCCGCCGAGGTCGCCACCGAGATCGAGATCATGCACCAAGAGGCCCATCTGCCTACTTCTCCGGTGCCCATCAAGGTGCCGTGGTTCATCGACGACGTCGTCGCGCGCGTCAGCCACGTCGCGCGAGGAAGCCACGTCATCAGTCAGACCTCGGGCGTGTCGGTGCGTCTCTCGATCGCCAACTACGAAACCGTGATCGCGAACGCCCTGCGCCGAACGCTGCGCACCCACGACGCCGTCGTCGTGCCGCGCGTGAGTGACTTGAGCGCCATGGTCCAGTCGACCCAGGGCAAGATCGAGTTCGACACCATGGACGACAGTGACGCCGATCAAGTCATCGCAGCCCTGGTGTCACTGGCGATCCGCCAATGCTTCAGTGACGTGCTCCTTGAAGAGGCGCCCGAGATCGTGGAGGCGTTCAACTCTGAAGCCATCGTGCACACCGGTGACGACCTACCTGACGCGGACTATCTCGCGGTGCTCGCCGCGATGCCCGCACTCGAAGGGCCCGTCGAGCGAATCGCGGGACCGGGTGCGAGCGACGGCGAGAAGGCCGCGGCCGTCGAGTTCGTGCTCGAAGGCCTCTACCTCACCAAGCGACTCGCCAAGGACGCCTCGGGAGCGAGGGCGCTCTATCGCTCGAGGAATCGGTAGTGCCCGTTCGCTACGGCTACCGCCGCTTCGGCGAGGACGACGACTTCAACGACCTCGACGTCGAAGAGATGCTGGCGCATCTGGCGGACGACTTCATGGAGAGCGGCGACCTCGACGACGCCATGGACCGACTGCTGCGCGACGGTTACACGACGGACGACGGTGAACGAGTGGAGGGTCTGCGCGACCTCCTCGATCGCACCCGCAAGAAACGTCGCGAACTCGAACAACAAGGCGATCCCGACGGCGAGATGCAGCGCTACCGCGAGTGGCTCGAGGACATCGAGGCACTGGAGTCGAGCGAACTCGACGAACTCCTGGCCGACGCCGAGGCCTCCGACGACGAGCGCCGTCAAGAGGTGACGCGTGATCTCGTCGATCAAAAGAAGATGCAGCGCGAACTGATGAGTGACGCGCTCGGTGATCGACTGGGCGAGTACGGCGACTACGAGTTCGTGTCCTCGAAGGCCCGCGAGGAGTTCGAGGAACTCTTGAGCGAACTCGAGCGCGACGTGCTCGATACCTACTTCGAAAACTCCAAGGAGTTCATGGGTCGTCCCGACTCCGAGGAGCTCGCGCGCATGCGCGACATGATGGACGCGCTCTCGGCGATGATCGAACAGGACCGTCGCGGAGAAGAGCTCGATCCCACCTTTGAAGACTTCATGGAGAAGTTCGGCGACTTCTTTCCCGGCGCCGAGAGTCTCGAGAACGTCGTTCGTGCGATGGCTGAGCGCGCCGCCGCTGCCGAGGCGATGTTCAACTCGTTGTCCAGCGAACAACAGGGAGAACTGCGGGCGCTCTTTGACGAGATGATGCAGAACATGGAACTCAACTTCTCCATGAACAGACTCGTGTCGAACCTTCGCCAAGCGACGCCCGATATTGACTGGGGGCGTGCGCACCGCATGCGCGGCCAGGACGGGTCGCCCTTTTCCCGAGCCGCCTCGGTCGCGGAACAACTCGGTCAACTAAAGGGTCTCGAGGACTTCCTCGGTCAGAGTCACGCCGCTCAGGGACTGCCCGAAGTCGACGTGGAGGCCGTTCGGCGCAACCTCGGCGACGACGCCGCGCGCCACGTCCAGCGTCTACAAAGGGCGCTCCAAGGGTTGAAGGATCAGGGATTCATCGACCGGCAGAGTAATCGTTTGCAACTGAGCGCGAAGGGCATCCGAAAGATTGGCCAGATCGCGCTGAAGGACCTCTTCCATCAGCTGCACGATTCAGCGACCATTGGAGCACATCCGGTGGCGACGCTGGCCCGCGGCGGCGACCGCGAAGAGACGGCCAAACCTTGGGAACCGGGTGAGGCGTTCGCACTGCACCTGCCCAAGACACTGCGTAACGCTCTGTTGCGCCAAGGTCCCGGCACGCCTCTGCAACTTCACCCCGACGACTTCGAGGTGGAGGAGTACGAGGCGTCACGACGTTCGGCCACGGTCTTCGCGATCGACCTGTCGCTCTCAATGGCCATGCGCGGCAACCTCGTGCCCGCGAAGAAGATGGTGCTCGCCCTCACGCAACTCATTCGCTCGAAGTTCCCGCGTGACTTCGTCGCCGTCGTTGGTTTCGGAGAACGCGCCCAGGAGCTCCAGATCGACGACATCCCGGCGCTCACCATTGACTATAACTACGGCACCAACCTCCAACACGCGCTGGCGCTCAGTCGGCACCTTCTGCGCAATGAGCGCGGCGAGCGCCAGATCGTGGTCGTGACCGACGGTGAGCCGACGGCGCACTTGACGTCCTCGGGGGAGCCCTTCTTCTCGTGGCCGCCGGTCAAAGAGACCCTCGACAAGACCATGGCCGAGGTACTTCGCTGCACCAAAGCCGGATTCACGATCAACACGTTCGCCCTCGACATCGAGCGAAGCCAGTTCCCCTTCGTCGAGCAGATCGCCCGGGTCAACGGGGGGCGGCTCTTTTACACCGATGTCGACGACCTCGGCGTGTACGCGCTGGACGATTTCGTGAAGCACCGCCGAGCGGGCTAATTCGAAACCACTCTCATCAGGTAGTACAACAATTCGATTTGCATTTTTCGCTAAACCCCGCAAGGATGACACCGTTGTAATTACATCGGTGGTAACTTCCGCCGACGGGGAGGATTACTGGTGGAGATCGTTGAACTTTTAAGCGGTATGGAAGATCGCGGCTGGCAGGCACGATCGAACTGCATGGGCGTGGACCCTGATCTCTTCTTTCCCGAGCGCGGTGCGTCCACGCGCGAAGCGAAAGAAGTCTGTCGCGGTTGTGTCGTTCGCGAGGACTGCCTGGAGTACGCGCTCGAGAACGGTGAGAAGTTCGGTATCTGGGGTGGGATGAGTGAGCGTGAGCGCCGCCGACTTCGTCGCGCGCGCGCGATCGAACGTCGCGCGCAGGCTGGCTGAGCGGCTACGCCACTCGCGCTTCGATCGTCTTGTCGTAGCTCACGTCAAGTTGCTCCCAGCGCGCAGGGTCCTGCGTTCGTAGCACCACCTCGGGAATGAGTCCGACCAACTCCGCGTGATCGATGGCGCCCTGGGGCAAGAGCTCCACGACCTCGTCGTAGACGGTTGAAGGTCCGACGCGCAACGGCGCGATCAGATTGCAACTGATCTGCGTGAACGTTCCGATCGTGAAGGCGAGGGCGCGCACGTCGCGGCGTCGTATCGCCTTCGCGATCGCCGCACCCTCATCGAGCGAGATGCCGCGCACCCAGAGATTCCACGCGACGAGCAAGCCTCGCGCGCCGAGCGCGCTCGCGCCCCACGTTGCGTGGGCGTGCGCGGGTCCGTAGTCGGGTGTCAACGTTCGAAACGCACCTCGACGCACGTCGGGCAAGGACCGAACGGAGCCGTCGGGGAGCGGACCGTAGAGAAAGACCGGCAGGTCAAAGGTGGCCGCCAACCACGCCGCGGTGTCGTCGCGCAGCGCTACCGCCTCGGGCGCCTTTCCTTCATTGAGGGCCACGTACGGCACCACGTCCAGGACCCCAAGAAGGGGATGCACACCAACGTGGTCGCGTAGGTCCAGTGACTGGAGTGTCGCACTCGCGAGCGCGTGCACGTCGCGGCGTAGCTCGACGGGATCGTGAATCAACGTGAAGACACTGCGGTTATGGATCTCATCGCGATGGTGGTCGCGCAGTGACGGACCGGCCGCGGAACTCAGTGTGTCGAGGACGTCGAGACGTCGTCCCTCGGAGATATTGACGACGCACTCAAACAAGAGGGTCGCTTAGCGAAGATCGCGGTTAAAGAGGCGCACACGGCGACGTTCGCGCAGCAGGCGACGACGTTCGCGCTCGCTCTTGCCACCCCAGACGCCGTGGTCGATGTGATTGTCCAACGCGTAGACGAGACACTCACTCGCGACCGGGCACGTCGTGCAGATTCGTTGGGCGATGATCACGCCCGTTCCGTCACGGGGAAAGAAGGTCTCGGCTGGGTACTCGCGACACTTTCCGTCGGCCATCCATTCGGTACTCATGCTTACCTCCCTTCGTAACTTCTACCCTTACTTCTACTCTCACAGTAGCGACCGGACGCGTCACCATCCGCCACCATTCGTTCGCTTGTTCACGAGCATCGTGCGCCTTAAAAGAGGCTTAGAGATGATTTATGAAAGTCCAGTAGAATGGGCGATGTAGTCGCGTTCGTAACGCATTCGTAAGGAGTTTCGTGAGCCAGGTCCCGACAACAGAAGTCACCGAAGTCGTTGACCCGGTGGGTCACGTCCAGGTCATCTACCTCGGGCCCGTCGCCCCGCACTGGGAGTGCCGCATGGTCTTTGGCGACGAGGAGCAGATCCAGGCCTTCGTCGACCGCGTTGACGCGCGTCTTCGTTTCTTGCCTCCGCACGACCCGCAGTTTCGACGCAACCGCGAACGCGTGAATCGTGACGCCGAGCGCGAGAACCTGCTCGTCGAGTGGAACCTCGGGTACGACGAAGAGTCTTAAGCCAGCGGCGAGTTCGTCACCCGCTCGTACCAGGCACCCGGATCGTTGAGTTCGCTCGCGCTCGGCAGTCCGTCGACGCGAAGTAGCGCACCAAAGACACTGAGTGAGTGTTCGGCCACGAGCGTCGCGACGAAGGCCGTCGCCGCGTCGTGGTGGGGACCCTGGGTGGAGATGCCAAAGAGCGCCGCGGCCGCGTCCTCTCCGCGCGCGTCACTTCGACGGTGTCGCGTGTAGGCCTCGGCGAGGGCGCGACGTGGTCCGAGCAGTGTCTCGGTGATGTCCTGGGCCGCGGCGCAGAAGAAGGCCAGCAGGACGCTCGCGGCGGCGTTGATGGCCCTCGTGGCGTCACTCTCTTCGGGCACTTCGATCCCGTCGAGGAGCGCCTCGGGATTGTTCATCATGTCGTTGATGTCGCCCGACTCCATCATTCCCTGCAGGCGCCCCATGAGGTCACCCTGGATAGCGTTGGCCTCGTTCACGGCGTCGATGAGCAGGGCGCGCAACGCGTCGCCGGTGCCCGGTTGGTTGAGGACCAACGAGGCCACGAACTCTTGAGCCAGCGCGAAGACGTAGACCTCGTCACGTTCCAACGACCATTCGGTGGCGAAGTTGACCAAGTTGTTCACCACGAGCAGGTGCTGGTCGTTCAAGCGCGGCAGGGGCAGCACCGCGAGTGACCAGGCCCGTGCAGAGAAGTGGCCCGCCACGGAGCCCATCTGAAAGCCCGTGAAGAGTGGTCCGATCGTCGAGGAGATCTGCGCGATGAGTTGATTGTTTGCGTCGTCGAGTTCTTCGCTCGTCGAGGGCGGCGCGCTCGTCGCCGTGGGGTTCATCAACGGGCGCCACTGTTCGAGCGCGGCGATGGTGAGCGCCGAACGATTCACCGCGACGACCGAGGGTTCACTCGCGACACCGAAGAGGGCGTCGACGTGTCGACCCACGAGGGGGGCCAACTCCTCGAGTCGCTGGCGTTCAATGGGTTGGGGATTCGGGTCGCCGTCGTCACCGCGCGCGATGTTGAGCGCGAGTTGGGTGGCCGTCGTGTACCACGCGTCGGGACCTTGCTGGCTCAGCATCGAGAAGATGTCGCCGAACATGTCGCCGAACGGATTGGTCGTCACGGTACCAACTTAGAGGGGCAACCGAGCGTCACGTTCGCGTGGTGCACGCTCGACTTGTGGTCGAACGTGAGCCGTGCCGTGGTGTAGGCCGGGGTCAGGTAGAGCGTGGAGACCAACTGGTTCCAGTTGTCGATATCCTTGCCGTTCCACGTGGTGAGGACGTCACCCACGGCGACACTGGCGTGCGCGGCGGCGCCGTAGCGAACGACGTTGGTGACGAGTACCCCGCCCCCCTGTTCGTCCTTACCCGACACGCCCAGATCAGCGTGACAGCCGTGTCCCGTGGCGACGACGACGGCCACTTCGGCGACGAACCTCGCGGGGTACCAGAAGTGGCGTGAGGAGAGCACCGCGACGACATGTCCTTGCGCGTCGACGGCGATGGCGTCGACGTAACTACTGAGACTCGTGTCGGACTTCGTGGCCAAGTAGCGCACGACACCTTGGGCGTTGATGAGGGGGTCGCCGAGCGTCGTCATGGACCAGTCGTACTGGGGCGTCTTCGTCGAGCCGCGCACGATCGGTGCGACCGCGACGACCGAGGTGCTCGCGGGCATGGCGTCGAGTTTCATCGCCGTCACGGGCACGCTCAAGTGCACGATGGAAAAGCCCATGACGTTGTCACGACCCTTCAACGTCACGGGGAAGTTGACCTTGGTCGCGGTGGAGCCGGTGATGTGCGCGGTGACGGGAATCGTGACCGTGGTCACCGCCAGGTCGTGGGGGAGCACGAGCGCCGACACGTGCACGACGTGGCCCGGCGTCGTAATCGTGAGATCGACCGTGTTCTGGGCGGCGGCGCGACTCGACGCCGGCAGGGCGCTCAACGTGGTCGCCAGATGCGCGGGCAGATCGCCGTTCACCGTACCCGCGCCCCGATTGACCATGAGGACGATCCCACCGACCACCAGGAGCACGGCCATCACGCCCGCGATGCTGCGCGGGAGGTGAGAGCGCGTCCCCACGCTGTCGGTCGTCGCCAGTGTTTCAAAGCTCGGCAGCTCGCTCGGATGGACCCAGGGGCGGCTCTCGGCCGGCGGTCGCGCGCGGCGACTTCGTCGCCACCACCTCGTTAGATCCCCTCTAGCCACCTTGTGCAGGCTAGTTTCGCAAGGCTCTATGGTGGCATCGCCCTAACATCGTTACTCATGGCTTTAGACGTCGCGCTTGACATTGGCACCTCGCACACGCGCTTGGCGACCAGCCAGCGTGGCGTCTTATTCGACGAACCGACCATGGTCGCCATCGACACGAACTCCGGCGTCGTCGTCGAAGTCGGCCACGGCGCGCTCGAACTCGTCGGTCGCACGTCGCGACACGTGGTCGTGTTCCGGCCCTTCAATCAAGGCGCCACCGTGGACTTCGACGTGACGGCGCGACTCATCGCGGCGCTCTTCGATCGCGCCGGCGTGTCCAAGATGAGCCGTGCGCGCGTCGTCATGAGCGTTCCTTCGTTGGCCACGGCAATCGAACGGCGGGCGCTTCGCCAGGCCGCGATCCAGGCCGGTGCGCGCGAAGTCTCGCTTGTCGAAGCGCCGCTCGCCGCCGCGATCGGTTTAGGTCTGCCGGTCCAGGACCCGGTGGGCTCGGCGGTCACGCTCATGGGCGCGGGCGCGTCCGAGGCCGCCGTTATCTCGCTCGGGGGCATCGTCACCGGTGGCGCGCGGCGCATCGGTGGGAATGACGTGGACGCCGCCATCGCGACGTCCCTACGACTGAACGTCGGCGTCGTCGTCGCGCCGTCGGTCGTCGAGATGCTCAAGTGCACGCTCGCGTCGGCGCTCGCCAAGACGGACGGGCTCGTTGAGGTCGTCCTTGCGCGCAGTGTCGACCGAGGCGAACCCGTCGAAGTGGAAGTGAGCGCTCAGTTGGTGAACGCGGCCGTGCACGACGTGCTGAACTCGACGATCCGCATGATCGAGGAGTGTCTCGGCGACACGCCACCGGACCTCTCCCAGGACGTCAGCGCGAGGGGCATCACGCTTGTGGGTGGCCACGCCAACCTCCGTGACGTCGACCAGCTGGTCGCCTCGGCGACCGGGGTGGAGGTGAACGTGGCCCCCCAAGCCGATCTCGTGGTCATCCAGGGGCTGCAGGCGTGCCTCGAGGAGATGGCCTCGCTGCACGCGTTATTTCGCAGCGCCGACCGTTAGTTCTCGCTGCTTCGAAGTTGCGTGACCGCCGAGCGCACCTGCCAGTCACGGTCCTCGGCGGCTCCGTCCAACGCGGCGTCGATGTCGGGCCCTTCGAAGTTCGACAACGCCACGATGGCTCGACGGCGAATCGGGGGTTTGTCATTGAGCGACGCGAGGATGACCGCGCGCGCTCGGTCATCGCCGATCGTGCCGAGTGCGGCGATGGCCGACTCACGACACCGCGCGTCCTCGTGGTTGGCCGCGACACCACTGAGTGGCACGACGCCCTCCGCGTAGAGGTGCTCCCCGATCGCGAAGGCCGCGGCATCGACGACCAGCGCGTCGCCGTCGCCCAGCAATGTCACGACCACGTCGAGGACCAGCGGTCCGTCCAGCGGCGCGTGCGCCAACTGTTGGAGCGCCTCGCGACGCATTTCGACGTCGTCGTCGCGCAACGACGACAGCCACAGTTCGTTCGTCATCAGAGCCTGGCGCACCAGTCCGCGCAGAGCTAGCACGCGGTACCGCGTGATCGGCGACTCGAGGTTGTCGAGGAGCAGTGCCGTGCTCTGTGCACAGTGGATGAACGTCGCCCGTACCAGTTCGTTTTCGAAGGGCTCAACTATCGTGGGCTCATCACTAGTCACGGCCCCATTCCAGCACGGCGAACGCTGCAAGGTTGGCCGGCCAAGTTGGTCGTCATCGTGGCACTCGTCTTCGCCCTCGTGATCCTGCTCGGGACCTGGCACACCAACGACTTTCTCCTCTCGCCCGGCAACGCGACGCCCGTCGCGCCCCTGGTGAAGATCAAGGGCGTCGCCACGAACCCGCGCCACGACAAGATCATGCTCGCCGACGTCTTCGAGCAGCAGTTGACCGTCTTGACGTGGATCGCGGCGAAGTTTCAGTCACACGTGCAGATCATCACGGTCAATCAACTCGTGCAACCGGGCGTGTCAACGGCCGAACTCAGCGCGCAGGGATATCTACAGATGAGTGACGCCAAGCAGGCCGCCGAAGCTGCTGCCTTTCGAGTGGTTGGATGGTCCGTCCCGTCGACGAGGACGGGCGCGGTGATCACGGCCGTCGTTGAGGGGACGCCCGCGTACGCGGGCGGCGTGCACGTCGGCGACGAGATCATCGGCGTCAACGCCACAGCGGTTCGTTCGACCTGTCAACTCGTGGGCGCCGTGCACGCACTCGCGCCGGGTACGGCCGTGACGTTGCGCGTTGAGCGCGTGAAGATCACGAACAATGGCGTGCTGAGCTACGCGTCGCCGTCGAGCATCAAGCTGAAGACGGCCAGGGTCGCCGGCAGCGTCAAGATCTCGGGGTGTCCCGGCGTGACGGGTCTCGATCACTCGGAGATCGGCGTCGACGCCGAAGACGGCTTCCACTACACGCTGCCCGCGACGGTGTCGATCAACACCGCCAACATCGGCGGACCATCGGCCGGCCTCGCGATGACGCTCGCGCTCATCAACGAGTTGAGTCGCGGCTCGTTGACGGGCCACCACGTGGTCGCCGTCACCGGCACCGTCGACGCCCAAGGCGACGTCGGTCCCGTCGGCGGCGTGGAGGAGAAGGCCGTCGCGGTCCACCGCGCGGGGGCCACGTACTTTTTCGTGCCGAACGGCGGCGGTGACGTCGCGGCCGCTCGTGACGCGCACCAGCCGGGCCTCAAAATTATTCCGGTGACCTCGCTTCAGCAGGTCCTGAGCGAACTTCGCTCTCTCGGTGGGGCGAAGCCCCAACCCCTTACTGCGCCGTCGTAAGCCCAAGTCTCGGTGCGCTACGCCGTAGTCTGGAAGGAATGGACGACCGCCGAATAACTTCTACGACGCGCCCGTCGTCGTCCGATATCGCTCGGATGAACTTCACGACACTTCGAAAGGGCGGCCTCGACCCGAACGAAGTGCGCCTCCACCTCGAGGCGGCGGCGCGTGAGATGGGCCACCTCGAACACCGCATTCGTGAACTCCAAGAGCTGGTCAACGAGGCCCAGCGCCGCGCGGAGAATCCCACCTTTGACGAGGCGACACTCACGAGCGCTCTCGGCGCGCAGAGCGCCGCGATACTGCGCTCCGCTCACGAAGAGGCCGGACGCGTCACCTCCGAGGCCCAGGAGCGCAGTGCCCAGGTCTTCACCGAGACCCAACAGCGCAGCGCCGGCCACCTCATCGAAGCTCAAGAGCGCGCCACGGCGTTGATCACCGAAGCCGAGAACACCGCCGTCACCATCGATCACGACGCGCGCTTGGCGGCCGAGCGACTGATCGACTCCGCTAAAGTCAACGGTGAGGCACTGGTCGAGCGAGCGAGGGAGCAAGGTCGCGCGATTGTCGAACAGTCCAACGAAGCACGCCGCAACGTGCTGAATGATCTTGCGATCAAACGAAAAGCGTTGCATCTGCAGATCGAGCAACTGCGCGCGGCGCGTGACACGTTAGGATCGTTCATAGCAACGGTGCGTCTTCAAGTTGAAGACGTGTTGTCTGGAATTAACGGTTCCGACGAGGTCGCCCGTGGCGCCGCGCTCGAGGCGTTGCGAATGCAGCCCGCGGCGCCGGAGCCAACCGAAGAGGAACTGCTGGCCGGCACGCCTCTGCGTGAAGTGCCCGATGCCGCGCTAGAGACAGGAGAAGACGCCACGGTGACGAAGTCCCGATCCCGCAAGCCCCCCAAGAGCGTCGCGCCCGTCGAGGAGTCACTGATAGAAGACGACCCGTCAGGTACCGACGTCGTGAACGAAATCTTCGCCCGCCTTCGTAAGGCCACCCTCGAAGAACGTGGCGTCTCGGCGCCACCCCCCAAGAAGGCGGCCACGCACAAGCCCGAAACACCCGTCGGCGTGCTCTTTCGTCGGCGCGACGCGGCGCTCGAGGAGTCGCTCGCGGTGCTCACGCGTCGCGTCAAGCGCGCCTTGCAAGACGACCAGAACATCATGCTCGAGCGTCTGCGTGGCGTGAAGGCGATGATCACCACGGAGCTCGAAGACGAGCACGACCAACGAGCTCGCTACGCCGAGGCCGCGTTCGAGGCCTTGGAGCACGCCGCCCAGGCGGGCGTGCAGTTCGCGCGCGAAGAGGGTGGCGCCGCGGGCGCCAACGTCGAGAAGCAGTCGTTGCAAGACTGCGCCGCCGATCTCGCGGTCACGATCGTGTTGGCCCTGCGCAAGCGGATCCTCTCGGACAGCAGTGGTGACGGGCCCGAGCGCGTGAACGCGGCGTACCGAGAGTGGCGTGGCGCACGCGTCGAGCGCCTGTGCACTGACGCGGCGCGACGAGCGTTCCACCTCGGTGTCGTGACGGCGTCGATGGGACGTTCCATCCGATTCTTCGCCGCGCCCAACGACGCGCCGTGTGACTTGTGCTCGCACGACTCCGAGACCGGCGAGCGCATCGCGGGTGAGAAGTTTCCCAGTGGATCGCCGTACCCACCGTTGCACGCGGGCTGCGCCTGCACTGTCGTTCCAGTCTAAGAACGACCTAGGCTCGTCCCGTGCGTAGTCCCACCGAAGTCCCTCAACGACCGCGCCGTCTCGGGCGGCTGTCGCGGCGGTTTTGGATTGGTTTGATCGTCGTGGTACTGCTGGTTGGCTTCCTCTCGTTGCGCAACCTGGCGGTCCTGTGGACGGATCAGATGTGGTTCTCGTCCGTCGGACTCTCGGGCGTCTTCTCGACGTTATTCTTCGTCAAGGTCGGACTCGGTTTCACCTTCGGGGCGATCTTCTTCTTCATCATGTGGGGCAATCTCTTGCTCACCGACCGGTTCGGCGCGCGCGACCTCTCCTTCGATCCCGAAGACGAGGTGGTGCGACGTTTCCAGAACGTCGTTCGCCCCTACGCCAAGCGCGTCTACGCGGCCATTGCGCTGGTCATGGGCCTCGTCGCGGGCCTCAACGCCACCGGGCAGTGGCAGAAGTACTTGTTCTTCTCGCACCCCCAGGCCTTTCACAAGGTCGATCCCGTCTTCCACAAGGACCTCGGGTTCTACGTCTTCACCCTGCCCTTCGTCTCCTACGTCGTCACCTGGTTCCTCGTCGTCCTGATCTTCGCCCTGCTGGTCACGACGGGTTTTCACTTCCTGAATGGCGGCATCCGCACCACCCGCGTGACACCCCGGGTCGCGCCGCGCGTGAAGGCCCACCTTTCGGTCATCGGCGCCGCCATCGCCCTCATGAAGGCGGCCGGGTACCTCATCGCCAAGTGGGAGCTCGTCAACTCCAACAACGCCTACGTCCAGGGTGCGGGGTATACCGACCTCCACGCGCGTATGCCGGCGCTCACCATTCTCTTTTATCTGTCACTGGCCGCGGCGGCGATTCTTCTCTACAACGTGCGCTCGCGGGGTTGGTCCCTGCCGGTCGTCGCCGTGGGTCTGTGGGCCTTCGTGGCCCTCGTCATCGGCGTGCTCTACCCGACGTTCCTCCAGGCCCTCAAGGTCAGCCCGAACCAACAGTCGCTGGAAGCGCCGTACATCCAACGCAACATCACCGCCACACGCGCGGCCTTTGGCCTCGACAAGGTGCAGTACCACGCGTTCGCGGGTTCGACGTCGATCAGTGAGGCCCAGATCAAAGCCAACATGTTGACGTTGAACAACATTCGACTCTGGGACCCGTCGAACAAGATCTCACTCGAGACGGTCACGCGCCGTCAGTCGATTCGTTCGTACTACAACTTCACGTCACTCGCCGTGGACCGCTACTTCGTCAACGGCAAGCTGACGCCCGTCTTGATCGGCGCGCGTCAACTCAACTCCAATAACCTGCCCTCGCAGAGTTGGGTCAACCAGCACCTGCAGTACACCCACGGCATCGGCGCCGCGGTGGTGGTGGCCAATCAGGTCGACGCCGCGACGGGCAACCCGGTCTTCGACGTCGCGAACGTGCCACCGATCTCCACGAACGGTCTACCGTTGTTGACCCAACCCGACATCTACTTCGGCATCAACTACAACGGCTGGGTGGTGGCGAACTCGAAACAACTCGAACTCGACTACCAGGTGAACTCGGGCAAGAACGCCGGCACGCCCGTCGAGACGCACTACAAGAGCACGGGTGGTGTGGCGGTGGGTAACATCTTCTCGCGCATGGCGCTCGCGTTACGCCTCGGTGACTTCAACTTCCTCATCTCGAATCAGATCGACGCGAAGAGCCGCGTGCTCTTCGTGCGTGACGTGCGTCAGATGGCCGAGAAGGCGGCGCCCTTCCTCACCTTCGACTCTCAGCCCTACGCCGTCGTCGCCAACGGAGAGCTGCAGTACGTCCTCGACGGCTACACGACCTCGAGTGACTATCCCTACAGCGAGAACGCGAACCAGCTCGGAATCTCCACGGGCGGACTGCCGTCGAGCTTCAACTACGCGCGTAACTCCGTCAAGGTCGTCGTCAACGCGTACACCGGCTCGATCAAGTTCTACGCGAACGACCCCAACGACCCGATCTTGGAGGCCTACCGGTCGGCCTTCCCCACGATGTTCCTGCCGCTGAGCGCCATGCCCTCGACCATTCGTACGCACCTGCGCTACCCGGGCAACCTCTTCTCGGTGCAGGCCGCGACCTTCGGTCGCTACCACATCACGTCCGCGACGGCCTTCTACTCGGCGTCGGACCGCTGGCAGATCTCGCCCACGACGGGCGCCGGCTCACCCTCGCAGGCCCTCGCGCGCACGTCGACACTCAACCGCGCGGGCGACGTCATCTCCACGCAACTTGCCGCCATGAGTCCCGTCTTCCAAGTTGGTTCCCTCCCGAACGGCAACAAGCAACAGTTACTCGAGTCGATCGACTACGTTCCGGCCGGCAACTCCGGGACGGTGCAGAGTCTGACGGGCTTCATGATCGCCACCAGCGATCCGAACGACTACGGGCAACTGAACGTCTACGAGACACCGCGCGGGACGACGGTGACCGGACCACTGCAGGCCGACTCCGAGATCCAACAGACCTCGAAGGTCAGTTCCATCATCACGCCCCTCGACCAACACGGCTCGAACGTCATCCTGGGCAACAACCTGACGGTGCCCCTTGACTCCAGCGTGCTCTACATCCGACCGCTCTACGTGACCAGCACGGCGAATCCGATGCCCCAGTTGCGTTACGTGATCGCGGTCTTCAATCAAGACGTCGGCATCGAACCGACCTTGGCCGGCGCCCTGTCGGACGTACTCGGGGCCAACGTGAGTGGCCTCTCCAACTCGAACCCTACGAAGGGCAAGGGAGCCGGAAAGGGTAAGACGACCAACGGCGCGAGCGTCGCCGCGTTCCTCCAACAAGCCTCCGTCGACTACACGAGCGCGCAGAACGCGCTAGCCAAGGGAAACCTCGGGCTCTATCAAACCGACGTGGACGCGATGAACCAGCAGTTGAAGCTCGCCGAGAACGCTCTGGGCAAGGGCTAGCCGAAGGGCTCCTCGCGCTAAGGAGATGAGTCGCGTGGACATTCCAAGTAACGACGAACTGGCCGCGAAGGGTTTCGCGAACGGTGCCCTCTACAACGCGGCCCGGCCGGACTATCCGCTCGCGGCCATCGAACACTTCGTGGACACGTTCGCTCTCTCTCGATCGACCTACGCGCTCGACCTCGGAGCAGGAACGGGCATCTTCACCCGTCAGATTCTCCCGTTCGTGGGAAGGGTGACGGCGGTCGAGCCGTCGGCTTCGATGCGAGCGTCGCTGCGTGAGGCGACGCCCGACGTCGAGGTGCTCGAGGGGAGCGACGTCGCCATTCCCCTGACTGACGCGGCCGTCGACGTCGTCTTTGCGGCCCAGGCCTTCCATTGGTTCGACGCGCCGCGCGCGCTCGTGGAGATCCATCGGGTGCTCACGCCCGGTGGAGGACTTGGTCTCATTTGGAATGAACGCGACGAGTCCGTCGACTGGGTAGCGGCACTGAGCCGAGCGATGCGCTGGGACACGCAACAGCCCTACGACGTGGGGACCGATTACACCCAGGCTGTTGCGGCGGGACCCTTCACGGACGTGGAGCGCGTCAAGTTCGTGCACGTGCAGTCGCTGACGCGAGAGGGTTTGTACCAGCGAGTACTGACGACGAGCTACATCTCGCTCATGGCGCACGATCCGCTCGAGGCGTTGATGAAGAACGTGGCGTTAGTGGTCGAGGAGCTCCCGGAACCGATCGCGGTTCCCTACGTGACCAACGTGTACACGGCGACGGCGACGGTGACGGGTCCTCACGGCGGCTGAGCTAATGACCCGCCGCGCCTCACGTTGACTCAGTGATCGTCGCGTGCGTCGAGGTGTCGAAAGGGATTGAGCAGTCCCTTGGGATCAAAGACGTGCTTGATCTGGCGTTGGAGTGCGACGAGCGCCGGGTCCGCGAGCGCCAAATAGGGTCCGCGCTTGTCGATGCCCAGCCCGTGCTCGCCCGACACCGCGCCGCCGAGCGTGAGGCCCGCGCGAAAGAGTTCGAGTACAAACGCGTCGCGCTTCTCGTCGTCGGGTTGGAAGACCGATAGGTGCACGTTGCCGTCACCGATATGACCACAACCCGCGACGAACGCGCCGTGACGTGTCGCCAGTGCGCTGACGGTCTCGAGGAACGTCGGGACCGTCGACCGCGGCACGACGACGTCGATGATCTCGTTGGCGCCCGCGGCTTTCGCGAACCAAAAGGCCCGTTCTCGCGCCGTGATGAGTCGCGACGCGGCCGCTCCTTCGAGCACGTAGACGTCGAGCGCACCGGCTTGGTCCACCAGCGCCGCCGCGGCCGACAGGTCGCTATCGAGTTGCTCACGCGTTCTCGTCTCGAAGACCACGACGAGGTACGCCGCGGTCGCCTCCGCCACGTCGGGGTTGACGCCGAGTTGGAGATCGGTGCCATTCGCGAGTGACCCCATGGTGAGGACGTCGAGGTACTCGAGGATCGACGGGACGAGGCCCGAAGCGATCAGGGAGGGCACGACGCGCGTGACGGCGAGCAGATCGCTGAAGGGCACGAGCATCGTGGCGCTGTTCATGAAGACGGGTGAGAGTTTGATCGTGACTTCGGTGACGAGCGCCAACGTCCCTTCGCTGCCGATGATCAGTTGCGTGAGGTCGTAGCCCGACGAGGACTTGACGACCGGTCCGCCCGTTCGCAGCACCGTGCCGTCCATGAGGACGACCTCGAGACCGAGGACATGTTGGCGCGTGACGCCGTGGCGAACCGCGCGCATACCCCCCGCGTTGGTGTTCACGTTGCCGCCCAAAGAGCCCGAGAGTTCACCGGGGTAGACCGGGTAGTGCAGTCCGGTACCGCGCAACGCCTCGTCCAGCTCGGCGAGCGTGACACCCGCTTGGACGACCGCGACGTGATCGCCAACGTCGACGCGAAGGACGGCGCGCATCTGGTCGAAGCTGATGACGAGGCCGCCGTTCACCGGCGTCGCGCCACCCGAGAGACCCGTGCCCGAGCCCCGTGGCGTCACGGGCACGTCGTGACGGCTGGCCCAGGCGACGAGTTGGGCCACTTCACGACTTGAGTGAGGACGGGCCACCGCGAAGGGCTCGCGGACTCGTTGGTGCAGTGACTCGTCGTGCAGGTCGCTCTCGGCGTGCGCGCCGGCGAAGGTCACGTCACCGTGGACGATTTCGTTGAGTTCGCTACGTCGTTGCGCGTCGTCCACCACCGCCGAACCCTACTCTTTGGCTCCGGCCAACAGTAACTACGGGGTGTCGGGTGCGTCACCTCCGGCCCGACCGGTCACACCACCGAGCGACGTGTCGAGGTCGGGCACTCGCTCGGGGTCGAGCACACCGGGCACGAACAGCACGGCGAGACAGATGAGACCAGAGATCAGTCCGCACAAGAAGATCGCGTGACGAACACCGAGCACCGTGGCGAAGACGCCACCCAAGAGGATGCCGAGGGGCCCCAGTGAGAACGCGAAGAGGTAGACCAGCGAGGAGACGCGCCCGAGCACTTCGTGGGGCACGAGGCGCTGCATCATCGCGAACCACAACACGTCGCCGTAGAGCATCAAGCCCACCTCAAGGGCGGTGAGGAGTGCCGTCACGAGCACATTTGGGGTGAAGGCCAGGACCGCGATCGCCGCGCCGCTCGCGGCGTAGGCCAGCCACAACACGCGGACTTGGCGACGTGGGGGACCGAGACGCGCGACGACGAGTGACGCGACGATGCCCGTCGCGCCGCCGGCCGCGAAGACGAGTCCGAGGTCGAGGGCACTCGCGTGAAGGGTCTCTCGAACGAAGAGCGGCAGTAACACGCTGAGCGGCGCCATGCCGAAGAAGTTCGCGAGGGCCGCGCCCACGATGCTGTAGAAGAGCCAGTGGTGCCTCCACACGTAGCGCAGCCCTTCACGGGCGTCTTCGACGGGTGACTGTGTGGACGTCAGACCGCGACTTCGTGAGCGCATCACCGTCAGGCACGTCGCCGACACGGCGAAACTAAGGGCGTCGAAGCCGAACGACCAGGCCGAGCCGATCGCCGCGACGACGAAACCACCGATCGCGGGACCGAGGAGTCCTTGCGTCAACTGGTAGCTCATTTGATTGAGTGCGTTACCAGGTACCGACTCCTCGGGCGAGAGCAGCTCGGGCATGATCGTCGTGAGGGCTGGGCTGAAGAAGCTGTCCGCCGATCCGAAGATCGCGGCCATCACGATCAGTTCCCAGAGATGGAGTTCACCCTTGGCGATGAGCAGTGCCGTCACGCCCACGGCGACGCCACGGATCGAGTCTGAGGTCAACATCACGAGGCGACGTGACACTCGATCGACGACGACACCGCCCACGAGCGCGAACAAGACCGAAGGGATGGCGCGCGCCGCGAACACGAGCGCGATGCCCGAGGGATGGTGATCGACGTCAAGGGTGATGATCGCAAGGGCGACAGTGAAGATGCCGTCGCCGAGCGACGACACCGTCTGACCCGACCACAAGAGCGCGAAGTCGCGTTTCTTTAACGCCTGAAACGTCCCTACGCCGTGTGTGTCCTTGGCCACGCGCCACGTCCCCCGTTCGACGACCGCGCTCCCGTACCGGTGACGGGGACACTCGGTCGGGTCCGCCTCACACGACTTTTGTTCCTCTCACGCCCGGCCGTGTCGAGACGTCGTCTCGAAAGCAACGAGGCCCCCTCACAAGAGGGGACCTCGTTGCAATCGCGCCGTGCGCGACGTGATTAGCGGATCTTGTAGCGGATGCTGGTCTTCTTTCCGCTCGAGAACTTGAGCGTCAGGGTGTAGGTTCCCTTCTTCAACGAAGCCGATTCCTTCACGCGAATGGTCAGTCTGGTACTTGTCGCCTTCGTCACGGTCGCGCTCGTACCGCGGGGACCAGTGACCTTGGGTCGACCAGTGAAGTTCCTGCCCGTCACCGTGAGCACGACCGTTCGACCGGGAACCGCGACGCCCGAGACTCTAAGTGCTTTGGGTGCTGGTTTGATGGTTGGTGGTGACGTACCCGAGACGATCAACGCGTACGCGAAGGTGCCGGTGTCGCCGCTCGCGTCACTGGTGGTGCCCGTCGCGCCGTACGTGCCGGCCTTCAACGCGCCCGACGTCGTGACCGCGCCCGAACTCGAGACGGTGATGCTCGGCGAGCCAGTCGACTGCAGGTACGAAACGGTGCCCTGGTTGCCACTCGTCACGAGTTGGTCTTTGTAGCCCGACGTGGCACTCGTGGTGATCACGTTGCCGATGGGCAGGTTCTGTGAGATCACTTTCGCCTTAGCGGTGAAGCTGAAGGACGCGTCGATGAACGAGGGTGCGCCGGAGCCGCAGATGCTCGCGGCGTGCGAGTCGTTGCTCGGGTACGGCGTGGAGTTGACCTCACAGAGGTACACCGTGTACGACGTACCGGACACCACGTTCGACGGCACGGTGATGGTGCCACCAAGGGTCGGCTCGTAGAGGTTCTTGCCATCGAAGCAGTCGTTCGAGATGGTCACGCCCGTCGCGCTACCGCCGCCGATGGCCGTGGACGTGCCGGTGACGAACCAGACGTCCGCGAGGTACGCCGTAGGCACGTTGCCGTAACCCACGCCGGTACACGAGGTTGGTGCGACCGCGGGAGCAGTTCCGGCGGCCTGTGCTTGGACCGCTTGGACGCCACTACCCCACCAGGCACTCGTGCTCCCAATGGTGTCGAAGACGTCGATGAGGCTGCCCTCGGAACCCGTGGTCTGCAGCGCGGTGATCGTCGGCGGTGCCGGTGCGGTGGTCTGTGACGCGTACTGCACCAGGTATTCACCACCGGCGACGGGTGCTTCGTGGGCGTCCGCGACCGCGAGCGCGCAACCAAAGAGTCCGGCGTTGATTTCGCTTTGTGTCGGGGGACAGACGCCGTTCGCGTCAGAGGACGCGAACGTGGCGGGCACCGCGAACGCGGCGACGGAACATGATCCCGCCGTGCCGGCGGGGCACGCGGTGCTGGTGGCATTCGGCGAGAAGGTAGCAAGCGCTGTCGTGTCCGCCTCGGTGGTGGGAATGACGTTCGACGTGCCGATCGCCGCGAGCAGCGACGCCTCGGCCACGACCGCGGCACCCGAACTTGTGTTGCAGGCAAACGTGACGTTCGTCGTACCGGGGACGACACCGACGATCAACGTCTGTCCCGGTACTGCCGTACCGGCGCCCGTGACCGTAATGGTGCAGGGTGCGGGCGCGGCGGCGAGAGGTGTGATGGACGCCGCCGACGCGATACCCACCGAGACGAGGGTCAAGCCCGCGACGATGGCCAAGGCCGACGCGCTCGCGAGTCCGGAGGTCATCGACGCACGACGCGTCGGACGCTCTTGGCCACTTTTTGATGGATGTTTCATGGAGCCTCCGTAGCTACGCAATCGGTTGATAAGCCGCTAAGCGGTGCATAAAAATATCCGCCGCCTGTACGACTATAGGTGTGGTGCTCACGATGCACAAGGTGGCGAGACGTGTGCGCACGGTGAAAATGCGGTTGATACGTAAGCGAGGTTTCGAATCGACGTACGTGCTGAAAGAATGTCACGAAAACTTCATTTCGTCGCTTGTGCGATGCACGCAGCGTCGACCGCGAAGGTGGACAAAGTGTCGTTTCTTCGAATCCACACGGAATTCTCAAGAATCTGATGACGGAGTCTCGAGATAGGAGTGACGAACGCTCGTGTCGCTTCGTCGTCGCGACACTGCCACGACGTCTCAAGACTCAATCGACGTCGGGCCACGCAACGACCCCGCCACGGATCGCCACCGAGACTTGGGCATCGCGCTCGGGGAGATCCGTCGCGTTCGATGTTCGCGCGATCAGCGTGGTGGTCCCGTCAAAGTCCGCGCGCAGCTTGAGTACCGCGTCGTGTCCGTAGAACTCCGTGTCGATGACGCGTGCCGTGGTACCAGCGGGACCGTCCTTTCTTCCCACCACGATCTGTTCTGGTCGCACGAGGACGAGGAGTTGCGTACCGTCGCTGACGCCGCCATGAAAGGACGACGCGTTCTCCAATTCGAGAATACCGAGCGGGGTTTCGACGGCACCGTTCGTGGCCGAACCTTTCAGAAAGTTGACGTCACCGAACTCGCGCGCGAGCTCGGGTGTCGATGGTTGGGCGTAGATGCGAGCGGGCGTGTCGAACTGACTGATGCGCCCGTCGCGCATGATCGCGACGCGATCGGCGAGCGAGAGTGCTTCGTCTTGATCGTGCGTGACGAGGATCGCGGTGGTGCCCGCGTCACGCAGGACGCGGCGCACGTCGTTGCGTACTGACGCGCGCAGGCTCGCGTCCAGGGACGAGAACGGCTCGTCGAGCAGCACCAGGGCTGGATCGATGGCAAGTCCTCGCGCCAAGGCGACGCGTTGCTGTTGGCCACCCGAGAGTTGGTGGGGAAAGCGCTCGGCCAGCCCAGCGAGGCTAACCATCTCGAGCAACTCCGCGACGCGCGCGCCGCGGCGGTCGCGTCGGGCCAGGCCAAAGCCCACGTTGCGTTCGACTGATAGGTGCGGGAAGAGATTGCCGTCTTGGGGAACGTACCCGATGCGACGTCGTTCGGCGTCGACGAAGTGGGTTCCGTCGTCGACGACCTCGCCCCTCAGTCGAACGCTCCCGTGGTCGGCGCGTTCGAAGCCGGCGACGACGCGCAACAGCGTGGTCTTGCCGCTACCCGAAGGTCCGAGTATCGACACGAACGTCCCCGCTTCGACGTCGAGACTCAAATGGCGCAGCACCACTTGGGTGTCGTAGGACTTCTCCAATCCGGAGATTTCGAGTTCGTTCACGGCACGACCCTTCGCACGGGTGAAGGACCTTGGCGCACGGGGAGTCGATCGAAGAACCGGCCGAGCAGGTAGGCCGGCAGCGCGGCGATGGCGATGATGAGCAGCGCGAAAGGGGCGGCCTGGCCGTAGGACAGGTTCTGTTGGAACGACCAAAACTGGGTGGCGAGCGTTTGGACACCGTTCGGAATGAGGATCAATGTCGCCGTGAGTTCGGTCACCGCGGAGAGGAAGACGAGACAGAACGCGGCGCCGAGACCTGGTGCCACGAGGGGGAGTGTCACGCGCAGCAACACGTGGCGTCGCGAGACGCCGAGCGAGCCGGCGACCTCCTCGAGGGCGACCGGGGCCTGGGCCACCGAGGCGCGCACGCCCACCAGCGCGAGGGGGAAGAACATCAGCGCGTAGGCGAAGATGAGCAGCGGCGCCGTCTGGTAACCGAAGCTGTTGGCGTGTTGCACGGAGAAGTACGAGAGCGCGAGCGCCACGACGAGTCCGGGCATCGCCAAGACGAGGAACGTCGTCCTGGTGAGCAGTAAGTGCAACATCGTCGGATGACGCACGGCGAGAAGGGCTACGGGCAGCGCCATCAGCGTGGCGAGGAGGGCCGCGGCCGCGCTGTAGCCCGCGGTGTGCCAGGCCGCTGACGCCAACGACACCCCGCCGATGCCGTGCGCGCCACCTTGCACCATCCAGTAGATGGACGACCCGACGGGAACGCCGAGCGCCGCGCCCACGAGGAGGACGAACGCCAGTACGACGGGCACCTTCATCGGCCCAAGGGACTGGCGCGTGAGGACACGCTGCACACCGGGGCCACCGCGACTGACGTGCCCGGCGCCGCGCACGGAGCTCTCGCCGACCATGACCACCAGTGACAGCACGACCAGCACGAGCGAGAGCGCGCACGCCGACGCGGTGTCGAAGCCCACGGTGAACTCACTGAAGATCACTGTCGTGAACGTCGGGTAGCCCAAGATCTCAAAGGCGCCGTACTCCGCGAGGATCACGAGCGCCACGAGGAGACAGCCACCGAGGATGGCGCGTCGGGCCTGGGCGAGCGTGACACGAAAGAACGTGGAGAGGCGACTCGCGCCCAGACTGCGCGCGATCTCCTCTTGTCCGGCGTCGGCCCCGCGAAGACTCGCGGCGACGGGCAGATAGACGAGGGGATAGACGGCGAGCGTCATGACGAGCACCGCGCCGCGATACCCGCTGACCCAGGTCGACAGCGACGACCAACCGAAACTCACGACGAAGTCCGGTATCGCAAAGGGGATGACGACGAGCACGGCCCAGACGTGTCGCAGGGGGAGATCCGTGCGCTCGACGCAGTAGGCGGCGAGCGTGCCGATGACCGCGCAGAGTGCGGTCACGACGACGGTGAGGCGCACGGTGTTCCACAGCAACGTCGCGCTCAGCGTGCGCCAGATCAAGTGCCAGACGTTCGACGTACCCGCGCTCACCGCTTCGCTGAGGAGAAAGGCGAGCGGGAGTGCGAGCGCGACGACCACGAGCGCGCTCCACGCCAGGAGCGCCTTGGGTCGAGGTCGTCGACGAGGCGAAGTGACGTACGGAGCCTCGGTCAACGGACTCGACTCGGGACGTTGCGTCGGCGCGAACGTCACGCGAACCTCGTCGCACTCGAACGTGCAGGCATTCGGCGATCACTCATCACAGGAGTTGGACCTCGCGCAGCAGTGCGATGGCGCGCTGGCCGGTGCCGAGTTGGGCGAGGTCAATGGGGTAGGGCTGGAGTTCCTGCAAGGGAGTTTCGGGCTGGGCCGTGGTGACGCCGGAAGCGATGGGGTACTCGAAGCTGATGGAGTGGGCGATGATCTCCTGTCCCTTGGCGGACACGAGGAACGTGAGGAACCTCTGCGCGGCGGCCTTGTGTGTTGACGACTTCAACACGCCCGCGCCCGAGACATCGAGCACGTAGCCAGGATCGTGTGGCGCGAAGAACGTGATCTTGGAGGGCGTGCTGGCGGCGCCGATCTCGGCGCGCAGGCGGTACCAGTAGTACTGATCGATCACGCCAAAGGCCACGAGGCCGCGATTAACGTCATTCGTGACGGTTTCGTTGTTGGGGTAGAGATGGCTCGTCGCGTTGGCCTTCAGGCCGTTGAGCCACTTCGTTGTGGCGTTCTTCCCGTACGCCTTGAGCACCGCGGTGATGACGGGTTGAAAGTCCGTCTCACCGGGCGCGAAGGCCACCTTGTTCTTGTACTTGGGATTCGCCAATTGCAAAATCCGCGTCGGCAGCGCGCTCTTCTCGATGAGGCGGGGGTTGTAGATGAGTACGCTCACGCGCGCTGAGACGCCGACCCAGTCACCGATCGGTGAGTCGTACTTCGACGGGGTCTTCGCGAGCGTGGCGGCGCTCACCTTCGCTAAGAGGCCCTTTTGTTGGAGGTACTCGAGGGCTGGTGAGTTCTCGCTGAAGAACACGTCGGCCGGAGAACGAGATCCCTCGGCGACGATCTGCGCGTCGAGGGTGTCTTCGTCATTGCTGCGCACGGCCACGTTGACGGTTGGGTTGGACTTTTCGAAACTGGAGACCAGAGCGTCAGTGGTCTGGACGTGTTGGCCGCTGTAGAGGGTGATGGTCACGCCGCCGGTGCGCGGCGAGGAACCCCCGCACGCCGCAAGGGAGAGTGACGTCAACGTGAACACGGCGACGACCACGCCCGCCTTCCGGAGGCCGTCGGAACGGGTGCGCCTCGAAGAACGTGGTCGCCGGCACCTACGAGGGCCTGACAAGGGTGAGCGCTGGTGCGTCACGCGAACGGTGCTTCTTCCGCGAAAGAACCTGGTCCCAGCACCTGAGCGAGCAGCATCCGGCGCGCCAGCAGTTTCATTTAGGTTAGGCTAACCGAACTTCAACTTCCCGTCAACGCGGGGTGTTTTCGTGGGCGAATCCTCCCCAACGTGGCCTTATTGATGGCCGCGAAGTGTCGCTGTCGACTCCTTGAGGGCGTAGAACACGATCACGTAGCCGGCCAGTGGGTCGGCCCACCAGGCGCCCAGCATGGTGTTGAGTACGAGACCTACGAGTACGGCGGTCGCGAGGAGCCCATCAACGAACGTGACGCGTCCCTCGAGCTGGAGTACCGGATTCTGCAAGGTCTTGCCGACGCGCGACTTGCCCGCGGCGAGCGCGAACATCACGACCGCGGTGAGAGCCGTCCAGCCAATCCCGAGAGGACTGTGCTTGGGGTGGTACCGGGTGACCAAGACGACGGTCGACTGCACCGCCACGTAGAGAGAAAGTAAGAGAAAGGCGACGCCGATGAGCCGAAGCGCCGTCGCCTGGCGACGCTCGCTCGAGTCAGTTAGCTCCCACAGCACCACGGTGCTCGCACCGATCTCCACGACGCTGTCGAGGCCAAAGCCCGCGAGGGCGATGGAGCGCGCCTCGAGCGCGGCGAACGCGAGCACGATGACACCCACGACGTTCCACCCCAGAGTGACACGCTCGAGTGCGATGCCACGACGCAGAAGGCCACGCTTGCCGGCGTCGAGTGGTTGCACGTGATGATTCTCACACAGCACGCAAAGTGGTGGCCGCGTCCACTTAGAAACTCCTGAGTTCCACGTGCGGCGTCAACACTGTAGTAATGCGCACGCACGTCAACCTGTGAATGCCATGTGAGAGCGCGCATCGCTGAGCAGAGGGAACGTAGTCGAGTTAAAATTTCTCTCAGGACGTCAGGACCTTGCTTCCATTTGAAGTGGCAATTCGCCGAAGAATGCAGAATAAGGCTGGTACTCGAATGAAATTCCTACTGAGGCGCGACCCAACTTCTTACGTTGGTCGATCAATGTTCGCTACGGTGGTCGCGCTCGGCGCCACGGCCGCGCTCGTCGTCGGCAGTTTCACCCTCCTCTCTTCGTCCGTCGCTTTCGCGGCGGGCAGCGCGGCGAACGCCATCTCGGCGAGTTCGGCGCCGTCGGCGGGCAGCGCACGCGGTTCCTATACGCCGAGCGCGACGGCGACGTCGCGCGACAAGGTAGCGATAACACTGGACCGATCGTCGACGGGCTGCACGCTGTCGTCGGGCAAGGTGACGTTCACTGGATCCGGGACGTGCGTCGTGGACTTCAACGACCCGGGCAACGCCACGTACGCGGCCGCCGCGCAGGTTCACCAGAGCATCACTGTGTACGCTGCGAACGTCATCACGCCCAGTAAGTCGCCGTCCGCAGGGAGCACGGGCGGCTCCTTTTCACCGGGTGCGGTGGCCACGTCGGGTGACAGCGTTACAAAAACACTCGCGAGTACGTCCACGGGCTGCTCGTTGTCATCGGGCAGAGTGACGTTCACGGGTTCGGGTACCTGCGAGGTGAACTTCAGCGATCCGGGTAACGGCGCCTTTGCCGCGGCCAGCGAGGTCCGCCACAACATCAAGGTGTACGCGGCCAATACCATCGACACGAGTACGGCGCCCGCGGCGGGCACGATTCACGGCTCGTACGCACCGAGCGCGTCCGTCACGTCGGGCGACCGCGTGGTCATCACGCTCGACGGCGCGTCGACGGGCTGTTCGATTGCCAAGTCCGTCGTGACGTTCACGGTCAACGGAGTGTGTCGCGTGGACTTCAACGACGTCGGCAACGGCGCCTTCGCGCCCGCCCGCCAAGTGCAGCAAGACATCACGGTGGGCACCGGCAACCCGATAGCGCAGGCCACCTTGACGTTGACCAGTAGGAGAGCCACGAACGGCCACGCCCTAGCGCTCACCTCAAGTGGAGGGTCGGGCTCGGGCGCGGTGACGTACGCGGTGACGAGTAGCGGCTCGGCCGGATGCTTTATCGTCGGCGGTGAACTGAAGTCCAGGAGTTCTGGTACCTGCCAGGTGACAGCCACCAAGGCGTCTGACGCGTCGTACGCGTCAGCGAAGTCACTGGCGACCACCGTCACCATCGTCCCGGTGCGTCCTCGAGCGACGCGCATGAGTTCCGCCGTCTGGACGGGTCGAACGGTGTCTACTCGGATCATCGGCAAGCAGTTCTACGGGATTCCCCGCGTCTACAGCAGTGCGAACGGTACCAAGGTAAGCGTGCTCCGCGACAACGGTCACGTCCTCACGATTCGTGTGAGGGTGAAGTCCCACACGACTCGAGGTGTGCACACCTTTACCCTCGTGTTTGCCCATGGACAACGAACATCCATCCGCTACGTTCAGCGTTGACGGGGACTTCCCGATAGCGGCTGACGATTCGTGATCCCGGGGCAACGATGGAGGAACAAGACGATTGGCTTTTGGACGTCCTCTTGAATCTCTACTAATGTGGTCGAGGCAACGCGGGGTGGAGCAGTCTGGTAGCTCGTCGGGCTCATAACCCGAAGGTCGCAAGTTCAAATCTTGCCCCCGCCACGAAGATCGAAGGCCCAGGCTCAGCCTGGGTCTTCGTACTGCCTGGAACGGATTCTGCCGCGCACTCAGCCGAGATTGGGTCCCGTCGTCCATTTGGTTGCTGCGTGACCTCGGTCACGAGTTTGATGGAATGTAATCAACGGGAATCGGGTCCACGTCGGGCAAACCACGTCTATCACAATCGACGCCCAAGCCCCTTCGCCGTCCTCTAACTAATCCGCTTTTCCAGTTGCGAGCCACTGTTTCTGGTTGGAACGGAAAGCAAGTTGAAGTCCAAATCGGTAACCCGACGTAGGAATGAGCGCTGACGCTGCTCGAACTTGGAGAGCAAATTCAAGCCCAAAATTGGACCATCGGCGACGAGATTCTTGGGGGATGAAGCACCATATCGTCCAAAAGTAGGTATGGAGAATCCCAGGGGCAACTTGTAATGGCGCGCTACTACAGGTCAAAGACTGAGCACGATCGCCAATTCCGGCTCCTCTACGAGCGTAACTACGCTCCGATCACCGCCTACGTTCGACGCCGAGTACGTCGAACCGACGGCAGTGACGCGGACATTGTGGCCGAGGTCTTTGTCGTGGCGTGGCGCCGATTCCTTGAGGTGCCAGAGCAGACGAAAGAACTTCCGTGGCTCTACGGCGTTGCGCGAAATCTGGTGGCCAATCACTTCCGGAGCGTCCAGCGCTCATCGGCGCTCACCGATCGACTCATGACCGAAGAGAGTGTGGCTGTCGACTCCTCGACCGGGTCCAGTGAACTGGAGATTCGAGTACGACGCGCAGTCGACCAACTGTCCGATCTCGATCGAGAGATCTTCCGACTCATTCACTGGGAAGAGTTTTCGCACGAAGAGGTCGGCCTGAGCGTCGGCATCACTGCGAAGGCCGTCGAACGAAGGATGGCACGAGCTCGAGCGAAGGTTCGTGACTACCTCGCTCCGCTCGACAATTTCGTCACGCCCGCTCCGCCCTTACAACGACATGGCAACGCCACCCTCCACCCCAACGAAAGGACCATTGCATCATGAATATTGACAAGATCATCGCCGGCCCCAACACCGTCACCAACTACTCAACGCTAGGAGCCAACGACTCCGATGCAGAGGCCACCTTCGCCAAAGTGATGGCCCGCGTGGCTGGTCGAAAGGCTACGAACCCACGAGTGCGTCGTCGTGTCTTTGCGGGGACAGGAGTCTTTGCTACGGCCGCGGCCGCCGTCACGTTGGTGGCCGTTTCATTTGGTTCGGTGGGTCCCGCCACTCCCGTCGCCGGTGCAGCGGTCCTTAACCACCTCGCTGCCCACATCAAGGCGAATGTGACGACGCCACTGCCAGGCGACGCGACGCTCGTGCTGCGAACGCAGTCGTACCCGGACGGTACGTCAAATTCGGAGGCCGATTTGTACGCCGACAATGGCGAGTACTTCTCCACGCCAACTGAGAGTGGACTTCCTGCCGCCATCGCCGACAATGCAAATGTCGGCAACGGTTTCACGGCTCGAGAGATCAAAGCTGCCCTCGACGCCGTGAACGGCAACTTGGCCACGGCGGTCCAAGAGATGGCAACTGCGCCCTACGACAATGGCGTCAAGCCAGCGAACACTAGTGCTGATGTCAGCGTGCTCAAACAAAAGATCGACGCCCAAACGAAGCTCACCTCCGCCCAGAAGGCCGCTCTCCTTCAAAAGATCGTCGGCGAGGCGAACTCTCCAAGCGGTCAACAAGCTTCAACCGACAACTACGTATGGATGGACTCGGTGGACGCTCTGATCGAGGGAGCCGGCAATCCCGACGTCCGAATTGGTGTGCTGCGGATACTTTCCACACTTTCAGAAGTTGCGGTCACGGACACGACGACGAACGGTCAGCCGACCATCACTCTGACTGCGAGCGCACCGGCGCTTCCTTCGAACTATCAAGAAGCGATCACGATCAACGCGAGCACGGGCGTACCGGTGTCTTTTGCTGGCGGAGCACCTGGTCAGACCCCGAGCGTCACCATCACTTATCAGGTGTCTCGAGTGACGATGGCAAGCATCGCCGCCGGAAACTTTTGAACTTCGAAGCGGCCGTGTGCCACAGAACTCGACGGTTCCCTAGCTTTGTCATCAGAGTGCCCGGCCATTGCGCCGGGCACTCTGATTGAGTCGGGCTCACTTTGGGCCCCAAATTCTTCCAAGTCGCTTATCCAATCGATCGTGCCTCAACAAGAATCGCCCTCGTTCTTGGAAGCTTGTGCGAGTAAACCAAATCCGGCGGGATCGCCGCGACGTTCCCCGATATCATCGTGACGACGAGGCCGAAGTCGTTAGGTGCCGTTGATCGAAGTCCCAATAGGAAGAAGGACTCTTGGCAATTCGTTATATCGAGCTGGCGAGCGAGGTCACGGCCACGCTGCCCCCATTGCCCATCGCCGAACTTGGGCTGCCGGTGCTCACGCCGTTGGCTAAGCCGTTGAGTGAGTGCAAGGTAATGATCGTGAGCACCGCCGGGGTCCATCAAAAGGCTGATCCGCCGTTTCAGCCCATCAACGACATGACGTTCCGCCGCATTTCGCAATTTGCTGAATCCGGACAACTCAAACCCTCGCATCCCGCACCTGTGCGTCGACCGGGCGAGGCGGACATCAACGTCGTGCACCCCTACCAGCGCCTGGCCGAGCTCGCTACAGAAGGGTTCATTGGCGGAGTGACGGACTACCACCTGAGCTGTTTGGGCGCCATCAAGAAGCTACGGGAACTCGTCACCGAATTGGCGCCAGAGATGGCGCTGGCGGCGAAGGAAGGCGGCGCTGACATCGTGCTAGTCGTGCCGCTCTGCCCGGCCTGCCACCAGGCAGCCGGGTTGATTGCACGGGTGCTTGAACGTGAAGGGCTGCCCACGGTGTCACTGACCGGGGCACGGGACATCACCGAACGCATCCGCCCACCGCGCGCGGCGTTCTTGAACTACCCGCTCGGGAACTCAACGGGGGCGCCCGGCGACCCTCAGGGTCAGCGAGCGGTGCTCCGGGCTGCACTCCAACTGGCTGAGTCGGTGAGCGAGCCGGGATCCATCGTGGACCTGGCCTTTGCGTGGCCGGATGCCAACTGGGAGGTCGAATGTATTGATCTTTACCGACGCGAGGCAGCCACGGTGCTGAATCAGCGAACGAGGGGTGAATACGAAGGCGGCGTCAACTTCGCGATTCAAGAATGTACCGACGTGTGTTCGCTGGTCTAGGTGTCATTTCCCGGAGCGTCGTTTACGTAAGCCTGCTCGCTGGTGGTCGGTTGCCGATCGCTGAATGTGCACTCTCATACTTGTAGTCGATGCAGTGCGCACGGAGGACTGAGCTTCTGTTCTTCACCATGCGACGGTCTCTCCGAGATAGTCGAGGTATTGAAGCCCACCGCGACCGTGCTGGGCGTCGATCACTCTGACGAGGTTGGGGATGCTCTCGTTGATGGTCAGGCGTGCGTTTGGGCCGCCGAGTCGAGTCTTGACCCAGCCCGGAGCCAGGAGCAGGAGCGTCCGGGGATCGTTGTGGTGGCGGGCGGCGTAGCTGCGCATGAACATGTTTAGCGCGGCCTTGCTGCCGCGGTAGACGTCGAAGCCGCCGCGATCATTGTTGGCGATGCTGCCCAGTCCGGAGGACATGACGGCGATCGTGCCGTTCGGTGCGATCAGGTCGTTGAGTCCCTCGATCACCCGCATCGGGCTCAGCGCGTTGGTGATCATAAGCCGGTTGAACTCCTCGGTTGAGACGTCAGCGATCGCGTCATCGGCCTCGTTCATCACGCCGGCGTTGACGAAGAGCAGATCGAAGGTACGTGAGGCGAGGCGGTCGTGCAGGCCGGCGACGTGATGCGGGACGGTGATGTCGATGTGCTCGATTTCCAGACGTCCCGCGGCCGTTTCTTGGAGGTCGTGCAACTCAGTTCGTTGTGCGTCGCGGACGGTCGCCACGACCTGCGACCCTTGGTTGAGGTATTCATCCGCCAACGCGAGCCCGAGACCGCGCGAGGCGCCGATCAGGAGGACGGTGGTGTGAGGGGATGTCAGGGTCATAGTGGTGCTTCCTTTTCGCTATGGGCGTTTGGTGGTGTGCGCGGCCAACTTCGTTGTTGCTGCGCCCGTCACTACGGTCGCGAGAACTTTTCGGTAGGAATGGTTTTAGGGTGCGGCGGCGAAGTCGACGTCCTTCGTCTCGACGGTGCCGGCCGTTCGCCCGGGCGCCGCCTGGTAGGTCCAGTACAGATTCGTGTGCGCGATGACCTTGTCCGGCGGCGGCGCACCCCACTCCGACTGATCTTCCGTCGTGTGTGCGTCGCTGACGAGCGTCGCGTCGTACCCTCTGGTGAAGGCGCCGTGGAGCGTCGAACGGATACACGCGTCGGTCTGCGCGCCGACGACGACAAGTCGGCCAACGCCAAGGTCTGCCAGCACGGTCTCCAGGTTCGTGTCCTCGAAGGAGTCACCGTAGCTCTTGGCGATGAGTGGCTCGTTGTCGTTCGGCGTCAGTTCGGGGACGATTCGCCAGACGTCGCTCCCGGTCGGAAGTCCCTCATCAGTGTGTTGGACCCAGACGACGGGGACCTCTTCACGCCGCGCCTTCTCGACGAGGCTGTTGACGTTCGCGACGACCGCGTCGCGCTCGTGCGCATCCTCAACGACGCCTTTCTGCACGTCGACGACGAGGAGTGCGGTGTTCGGTCGGTTCTTGAGTGTGGTCATGGTTGCCCCTTACGCACGTTGGACGATGTTGTCACCCACGGTAGACCGAGCACTTGGGTTTTCGCTAGTGCGCCACGCAGTCTTTCGGCGCGGTCGTCGCCCATAGTCCCACCCTTCGGCTTAAGGTCATGACGTTCGACCTTTGACCTCGTACCAGGAGAAGTCCACGCATGGTAGTGACCATTTACGGCCTCTGCGCCGTTACCTTCATGATGACGATGTACGCCCTTGAGCGCCGGGGACGACTGTACGTCGTGGCCTTCGCCGCGGGCTGTCTCCTGTCCAGTGCGTACGGCTTTCTCTCGGGTGCGTGGCCTTTTGGTGTGGCGGAGATCGTGTGGTCCTACATTGCGTGGCAACGCTTTCGCCTCACCCGTTGACGATGTCGTGTTTCGTAGGTGTTACCAGGCTTTCTGGCCCCGCCGTGCCCATTGTTTGGCCCTCATCCCTGGCTATAGTTTCCGATAATGAGCGGATCACTCGAGATGACCGATGGTCACCGCACGAAAGCGCCAGCGTCGGTCGCCAACGGTCGAGAAGTCGTGGCGTGCCTCGAGCACGTCACCAAGATCTTTGAGGACACGCCCGCCGTCGACGACCTCAATCTCGAGATCTACGAGGGGGAGTTCTTCAGTCTTCTGGGGCCTTCGGGGTGCGGCAAGACCACGTCACTTCGAATGTTGGGTGGTTTCGAAGAGCCCACCAGCGGTCGGATCCTCCTCGGTGGGCGTGACGTTACGTACCAGGCGCCCTACCACCGCGATGTCAACACCGTCTTTCAGTCCTACGCTCTCTTTCCTCACCTCAACGTCTTCGAGAACGTGGCCTTCGGCCTCCGCCGCCGACACCTGGACAAGGCCGAGGTTGTCCGTCGCGTCGGGTCGCTGCTCGAGATTGTGGACTTACCGAACTACGAAAAGCGCCGTGCGTCGCAACTCTCCGGAGGCCAGCAGCAGCGCGTGGCGCTGGCGCGCGCGCTCGTGAACGAACCGAAGTTGTTGTTGCTGGATGAACCCATGTCGGCCCTCGACGCCAAACTGCGCCGACAGATGCAGATAGAACTCAAGCGAATCCAGACCCAAGTGGGCATCACGTTCCTCTACGTCACGCACGACCAAGAAGAGGCGATGACGATGTCCGATCGCCTCGCCGTGATGCACAGCGGCAAGATCGAAGGGATCGGCTCGCCCCGCGACGTCTACGACAGTCCCTCGACGGAGTTCGTGGCCACGTTCCTCGGCGCGTCGAACCTCTTGACCGGGGAGATCTCGGGCACGCAGGGAGTCTTCACCACCGTTACCTTGGACGACGCGTCGACGCTGTCGGTCCCGTCGGACCGGGTGCCCGCGCTGAACGGCGCGACGCACGTGAAGGTCGGCGTGCGTCCCGAGAAGATCAGCATCGGCCCGAACGACGCGAGTGTTCGAACCGGTCACAACGCTCTGCGAGGACAGGTCCTGGTCTCGACGTTCACTGGCGTCGGAAACCAGTACCTGGTGGACACCGTGTCGGGCGTGCAGGTCACGGTCTACGCGCAGAATATTGGCCAAGAGCTAGCGCCGCGAAGTGGCGAGAACGTCACACTGACCTGGCCCGTCGAGCACACGTTCGCGGTCCGGCCACTGGTGGGCGCCAAGGACGACGAAGAACAATTGAGTGAAGGGGAGTAAGTAATGGCAGCGAATGACGAGGGTTCGAACGACGGCATCATTGATCCGTCGTTCTTTCGAGGACTAACCCAGCGACGCCTGTCGCGGCGCCAAGCTCTCACGGCGGGGGCGGGTCTCGCCTCGTCACTATTCCTCGCGACGCGCGCCGGCGCGAGCCTGCCGAACGTCGGCGTCGGCACGAAGTCCTGGTGGGCCAGGCAGAAACTCCACCATGACGTCAACTTCGCGAACTGGCCCTACTACATCGACGTCTTGAAGGGAAAGCATCCTTCACTCGATCACTTCACGGCCACGACGAGGATCAAGGTCAACTATCAAGAGGTCATCCAGGACAACGCCTCGTTCTACGCGAAGATTCGTCCCTCACTCGAGGCCGGACAGGCGACGGGCTACGACATCATGGTGATGACGAACAACAATCCCGAACTCGGGTATCTCATTGAACTCGGCTGGCTCATTCCGCTCGATCACGCGAAGACGCCGAACTTCAACAAGTACGCCGGACCACTCGTGACAAATCCGCCCTTCGACCCGAAGAACAAGTACACGATGGCCTGGCAGTCGGGATGGACCTCGGTGGGCTACAACTCGAAGCTCGTGAAGAACCCGGGCGACAGCGTGGACATCCTCTTCGACAAGAAGTACGCCGGGAAGGTTGGCATGTTCTCCGACCCGTTCGAGCTCGGCAGCGTCGGGCTCCTCGCCCTGGGGATCGAGCCCGCGACGTCCACCGAGTCCGACTGGGCGAAGGCGGCGAAGAAACTCCAACTACAAAAGAGCGACGGGATCGTGGCGTCCTATTACGACCAGAGTTATATCCAGCACTTGAAGAACGGTGACATCGTCGTCTCGCAGTGCTACTCGGGGGACATCTTCCAAGCGAACTTGAACAGCAAGTACAAGGATCTGACACTGATGGTCCCGAAGGAGGGGTTGATGATCTGGACGGACAACATGGTCATTCCCCTGAACGCGGCGAACCCGCTCGACGCGCTGACGTGTATGGACTACTTCTACAGTCCCCTGACCCAGTCGGTCGTCGAGTACTACAACGACTACATCTGCCCGGTGCCCGAGGCGAAGCAACAGTTGCTCCACCCGAAGGGCTGGAACGCCGCGGCCCTGAAGGCGTTGAAGCCCGAGATCGGTCTGCCCACGACCGTCACCGCCGACTCACTCGTCGTCTTCCCGTCGGCGGCGCGCATCAAGGCGTCCCATCCCTACTACCCCTTCAAGAACCAAGAGGAGATCACGGCGTGGACGAATCTGTTCTTACCGATCATCCAGGGAGCGTAGAGAAGCAGCGCCACTCGTCTGGCTGGGGAAAGAAACTCGCGCCGTATCTCTTGAGCCTGCCGGCGGGCGTGTGGTTGCTGTTGCTGTTCATCGTGCCCCTGTGCATTTTGTTGATCCAGTCGCTCGAGACGTGCAGCCCAGCGACGGGCCAGTGCGTCATGACCTGGAGTTGGGGGGAGTTGCCACGTCAGGTCAATCTCTACCACCAACAGTTCATCACCAGTTTAATCTTCGCGGCTATCGCGACCGTGATCGACCTCGTCATCTCGTTTCCCATTGCGTACTGGATCGCCTTCTACGGGGGGCGGCGTAAGAACTTCTTCCTCATCATGTTGCTGGTGCCGTTCTTCGTCTCGTTCATCATCCGCACCATCGTCTGGGAGTTCATCCTCTCCAACAACGGCTTCATCTTGACGTTCCTTCGCCACCAACACCTCGTCCCCGCGGGCTTTCACGTCTTGGGCACCAGTTACGCGGTGATCGCCGGCTTGGCGTACAACTACTTGCCCTTTACGGCCCTTCCGCTCTACGTCGCGATCGAGCGCATCGATCGGCGCGTCCTCGACGCGGCGTACGACCTCTACGCCAATCGCCGCGAAGCGTTCCTGCGCGTCATCTTGCCGCTTTCGATGCCGGGCATCTTCGCCGCGTTCCTCCTCACCTTCATCCCGGCCTTCGGTGACTACGTCAATCAGGAGATCCTCGGCGGTACGGGCAACACCATGATCGGGACCGTCATCCAGAACTCCTTCCTGGTGAACTTCGACTACGCCGGCGGCGCGTCACTGTCGGTGGTTCTCCTCGCGGTCGCGCTCGTGGGCATCTGGCTCTACGCGCGACTACTCGGAACCAGCACGATCAACGAGTACCTGTGAGCATCGAAACAACGCCCGACGTCGTCGCGAAAACGCCACGCGAGCGCTCCTTCGGACGTCGGCGCAAGATCGGCCGCTTCGCCCTGCCCACGTACTCGTGGCTCGTCATTGCGTACCTGGTCTTTCCCATCGCCATCATGATCGTCTACAGCTTCAACCGGATCATCGGCGGCCTCCAACTGGTGAGTTTCTCCTGGAACGGTTTCACGACCCTGTGGTACCAACAGTGGAGCAACGTGCCCGGCCTCACGGCGGCCTTCTGGCTCTCGATACGCTTGGCGCTCGTCTCAACGGTCATCGCGACGGTGCTCGGCACTTTCCTCGCCATCGCCTTAGTTCGTTACCGATCGAACAAGTTCCGCGGAAAGGTCGCCGTCGAGCAGATTCTCTTTCTCAACATCGCCGCGCCCGAGATCGTCATGGGTGCTTCGCTGCTCGGGCTCTTCGTCACCTTGAACATCGGGCGAGGCTTCGTCACCTTGGTGCTCGCGCACGTGATGTTCTCGATCGCGTACGTCACGGTGACCGTGCGAGCCCGTCTGGCCGGTTTCGACCGCTCGCTCGAAGAGGCGGCGTACGACCTCGGCGCCAACCCCTTGGCAACGTTTCGTCTCGTGACGCTCCCGCTGATTATGCCGGGCGTACTGGCTGGCGCGCTGATGGCCTTCGCGCTCTCCATTGACGACTTCGTCACGTCGAACTTCGTCAGTGGATCGAGCGATCCTTTCCCCGTGTGGGTTTACGGCGCGACGCGCGTGGGCATTCCGCCCCAGGTCTTCGTCTTCGGCACGTTCATCTTCATGGTGGGCATCGGCTTCGCCTTCATGAGCATCGTGCTCTCTCGAAAGTAGACCTGACTCCAGCGCAGCGGGGCCAGCGAAAACTGCGGCACGTCAGTCCTCCAGCGACAGCCCGAGTCGCGCCAGGTAGCCAACGCCCATCACGGCGGCTTCGCAGCCAACGTCAGCGAGCGCGGCCACGTCGTCGTCGTCGCGGACGCCGCCAGCCGCGACGACGGGAATGCCGCGCGCGCAGACCTGCTCGTACAACGCGAGGTCGGGACCGCGCATCGTGCCGTCGCGCTCAATTGCGGTCACGTGCAGGCGGGCTACGCCCGCGCGCTCACATTGATCGAGCGCTTCGTCGACACTGATCGATGAAGCCGCGAGCCACCCTCGCACGGCGAGGCGTCCATCCTTGACGTCGATCGCGGCGAGCAACTGCTCACCGAGCGCGTCGGCGAACGAGGCGAGCGACGCGTCGTCCTGCCAGAGCGCGGTGCCGACGATGACGCGCGCGGCCCCAGCCGCGAGAACCGCGCGGGCGCTCTCGATCGAGCGGATACCGCCGGAAACTTGGAGTGGAATTCCCCTCGCCGCTTCGCGACAGCGCTCAATGATGAAAGGGCGCAGGGCGCCATCGCGGGCCCCTTGAAGGTCCACGACGTGAATGAGTGCCGGACCCGTCGCCACGACTCGATCCATGAACGCCCCGAGAGGTTGGCGAAAGAGGACGCGATTGAAATCCCCTTGTTCTAGGCGGACGGCCTCGTTACCGAGGACGTCGATGGCGGGGATCGTCTGCATAGTAGCGAAGTAGCATACTAGCATGTCAGCACGATGGGGGGAACGCCCGACGTCGACTTGCGTAGTAGCGAATTAGCATACTAGCATGTAAGCATGACCAGCGGAAAAGTAGTCCCGGCCGACGCGAGTCCCGAAACGGCGAAGCGCTTCGACGAATTAGTACAGTCCCTTGCGCGTCTACGAGACGTGGACGTCGTGGCCGCGTTCCTGCGCGACCTCTGCACCACGACCGAACTCGACGCGATGGGCCAACGCCTCCAAGTGGCGCGTCTCGTCGACGAGGGCCTCTCGTACCAGGAGATCTCGCGACGAACGGGCGCCTCCACGGCGACCGTGACGCGCGTCGCGCAGTGGTTGCACCACGGCGAAGGCGGTTACGGCGCGGTGTTGAAACAGAGCCGACGATGACGCGCCGCCTCACCATGGCGTTGCCCTCGAAGGGTCGACTTCGTGAGCCCTCGTGGGCGCTCCTGGAAGCCAGCGGCGTTTCTCCCCAAGAGCCGGGCGAGCGCGTACTCCAAGCCCACTGCCGCAACGCCGACATCGACCTCTTGTTCGTACGCGCCGATGACGTACCGGAGTACGTCCAAGACGGCGTCGTGGACTGTGGCATCACCGGGCTCGACCTGGTGCACGAGCGTGAGTGCAGCGTTGACGTACTGCTTCGTCTCGGCTACGGCACGTGCTCGCTGCAGGCGGCCGTGTCGAGCGAGGATGACGCAACCCGTGTTGAGGACCTCGAGGGTCGCCGGATCGCGACCTCGCACCCGCACATCGCCGCCAAGGCCCTCGCCGATCGCGGTGTGCGTGCCGAGATCATCCCGGTGGCGGGCTCGGTGGAGATCTCGCCACGACTCGGTCTCGCCGACGCCATCATCGACCTCGTCTCGACGGGCAGCACGCTGCGCACGAACGGGTTGCGCTCGATCGGCGTGCTCTTCGAGTCCGAGGCGGTGCTGGTCGGCCGTGCGAATTCCAAAGACTTCGAAGCACGTCGCACGCTCACCACCGTGCTCGGTTCGGTGATCAACGCCCGCGCCAACCGGTACCTGCTCTGTAACGTGTCGAAGGACCGTCTCGACGAGGTGACCGCGGTCCTGCCCACGACTGGGTCGCCGTCGGTGATGGACTTGGCGACCCCCGGTGTCGTCGCCGTGCACGCGCTCGTGCCCGCCGCGGACATCTGGTCACTGTTGCCACGACTCGAAGCCGCCGGAGCGAGCTCGATCCTGACCTTGCCCATAGAACGGATGGTCCCGTGAGCACGCCCGTCAAGACCAACGACGCGGTGTCGATCGAGGAGATCGTCGACGACGTTCGCCAGCGTGGGGACGCCGCGATCGCCGAGTGGTCCCAGCGCTTCGACGCAACGACGTCGGCGAAGCCCGAGCGCGCCGTCGCCTACGGCGACATTCCCACGGCCGCCGTCCTCGCCGCGGCGGAGGCCGTGCGCACGTGGCACGCGGCACAACGACCCGCCGATCTCATGATGGAGGTATCGCCGGGCGTGACGCTCGAGCGACGATGGACGCCGCTTCGCTCCGTGGGCATCTACGTGCCACGGGGTCTCGTGTCGTCGCTCATCATGAGCGCGGTGCCGGCCCAAGTGGCGGGAGTGGAACGAATCGTGGTGTGCACGCCGCCCAACGGCGCCGCCGCCGTGGCCGCGGCCGCGGCCCTACTAGGAATCGACGAAGTGTGGGCGATTGGTGGCGCGCAGGCCATCGCGGCCATGGCGTACGGCACCGAGTCGATCGCCGCCGTGGACAAGATCTTCGGGCCGGGCAGCGGAGCCGTGAACACGGCGAAGTTGCTCGTGAGCCGCGACGTCGCCATCGACCTTCCCGCGGGACCGAGCGAGATCGTCGTCGTCGCCGACGAAGGTGTCGACGAAGCGTTGATTGCTCAAGAGATCGCCGCGCAGATGGAACACGGCCCTGACTCGAAGGGCCACGTCGTACGCGTCGGCGCGGATCTCGAGGCCGCGCTCGAACAGGTCGAGGCCTACGCCGCCGAGCACGTGGCGTTACTCGGCGAGCGCGCCGAGTCCTTGGCCGGGCGCATTCGCAACGCCGGCGCCGTCTTCGTCGGACCGTACTCGCCGGTGCCGGCGGGGGACTACGCCACGGGGGGGAACCACGTACTCCCGACAGGGGGTTGGGCGAAATCGACTGGCGGGCTCGGTCTCGAAGCCTTCATGAAGACCGTCACCGTGCAACGCGTCACGAAGGAAGGACTAGAGCGTTTGGCGCCGACTATCGAGGCGTTAGCCGAACTCGAGGGCATGAGTGCGCACAAGGCCACGGCCCGCCGATGAAACCCGAAGTCCTCGAGGCCTACCAGTGGCCGCCGTCGACGGAGGTCATCGCCCAACGCGTCGGACTCGATCCACGATCAATAGTGCGCTTCGACGGCAACGTCGCGGCGACGCCACCCGCGAGCGCGCGCCCCGCGGCGTTAGCGCGAGCGCTCGCCGACGTCAACGAATACGACCGGGGACGCTACCAAGAACTTCGTGAAGCAATCGCGCGCCACCACGACCTCAACGTCGATCACGTGGCCCTCGGGGCGGGCAGCGACGAGTTCATCGTGTTGCTCGCGCGCGTCTTCGCCGAGGGTGGCACCATCGCGACCGTACCCACGTTCTCGTACTCCATGTACCGCTACGCCGCGATCATGGCCGGCGCGACGATCGTCGACGACGTCCACACGGCAGATCTCGTCTTTGTCTGTCGACCGAACAATCCGACGGGTGAACTTCCCGACGTCCCCGACGTCGCGGGCCAACTCGTCATCGACGAGGCCTACGCGCAGTACGCCGGGGTCGACGCGCTCGATCGCATCGACAGCGGCGCGATCGTCCTTCGCACGTTCTCCAAAGCCTTCGGGTTGGCCGGCGCGCGCGTGGGCTACGCGTTGGCGAACGCGGAACTGACGAGCGTCATCACGTCACGTCAAGCCCCGTTGTCGGTGTCGTCGCTGTCGGCGGCGCTGGCGCTCACGGCGCTCTCGACGCCGATCGACGTCACGTCGGCGCTCGCGGAACGCGACCGGCTCGCACGTGAACTCACGCAGCTCGGGCTTAACCCACTTCGCTCCTACACGAACTTCCTCTTCATCCCCATGGACGAACCCGAGAAGCTCGTGGATCAACTCTTGCCGTACGGCGCGGTGACGAGGGCCTACCCCGGGGGACTGCGTGTCAGCGTGCGCGACGAACTCGACAACAACTTCTTGTTGGACGCCCTTCGTGGCGTGCTCTTCGACACGCCAATGCCGGAGTCGGCGTTGCGCTACGAACGCAACACGGCCGAGACGCTGTTGCGCGTGCGACTGCGCGTGCTCGGCGAGGGTCGGGTCTTCGTCAGCACCGGTGCTGGCTTCTACGACCACATGCTCCAGCAGTTGGCGTTTCACGCGGGGATGGACCTGCGATTGGAGGGCGTGGGCGACCTCGAGACCGGCGATCACCACACGGTCGAGGACATGATGCGCACCTTTGGCGAAGCATTCGACCAGGCGCTCGGTGACCGTAAGGGACTCGCGCGCTACGGTGAGGCGCGCGTGCCCATGGACGAAGCCCTGGCGCACGCCGTCGTGGACCTCTCGGGCCGCGCGACGGCCAGCGTCTTGGTGACGCCCGACGAGGGCATGGTGGCGCACGCCTTCGAGTCACTGGTCCAGACCGCGCGCATCACGTTGCACGTCACGGCGACGGGCGAGAACGCCCACCACGTCGCCGAAGCGGCCTTCAAGGCCGTCGGACGCGCGATCGCCCAGGCCCTCGTGAAGGACGGTTCCTTGGTGCGCTCGACGAAGGGATCACTGTGAATGGCGTCGTCGTCGTCGTCGACTACGGCGCGGGCAATACGCGCTCCGTGCGCGCGGCCCTGACGCGCCTTGGTCGCACGAGCGTCGTCTCGAGCGCCACGTCGGATATTCGCGACGCCGACTTTGTGGTACTGCCCGGTGTCGGTTCGGCGCGCAGCGCCATGGCCCACCTCGACGACACGGGTGCCTCGGAGGCGTTGCGTCAGCGATTCAGCGAGGGTCGCGCGATCCTCGGCATCTGTCTGGGCATGCAACTCGCCATGGGCAACAGTGAGGAAGACGGCGGTGTCGACGGGCTCGGACTGCTCTCGGGCGACGTCGTTCGCCTCCGCGAGGGACGGGTGCCGCGACTCGGCTGGGCGGTCGTCGAGCCATGGGACCGGGCCTACTACTTTGCCCACTCCTACGCCGTGCGCTCATCGGACACGGTCGCGAGTGTCGACGGCGTCACGGTCGCCGTTCGTCGCGACGCCTTCTTGGGTGTGCAGTTCCACCCCGAGAAGAGTGGACCGGCCGGACTCGACTTTCTCGACCAATGCCTCTCGCTCGTCTAATCCCATGCCTCGACGTCGCGCACGGTCGGGTCGTGAAGGGCGTGAGTTTCGTCGGACTTCGAGACGTCGGTGACCCCGTCGAACTCGCTACGTACTACAGCGACGGTGGCGCCGACGAGTTGGTCCTGCTCGACATCACGGCGACGCCCGACGAGGTCGCCACGATGACCTCGGTCGTCGAGCGCGTCGCCGACGTGTTGGCGATCCCCTTCACCGTTGGCGGAGGTGTCCGATCGGTGGACGACGCGTCACGCATCATTGAATCGGGCGCCGATCGGGTGTCGTTGAACTCGGCCGCCCTGGCCGACCCGTCGCTGATCACGAAGATCGCATCGCGTTTCGGTTCCCAGGCCGTCGTCGTCGCGATCGACGCCGGAAACGGCGTCGTGCACACGCACGGGGGGCGCGTCGCCACCTCGACGGAGACCGTGCCCTGGGCCGTGGAGGCGTGCGAGCGCGGCGCTGGCGAGATCCTGTTGACGTCAATTCGCCAAGACGGCCAGCGCAATGGCTACGACCTCGACCTCACCGTCGCCGTTCGCAGGGCCGTCACGATCCCGGTGATCGCCTCGGGCGGCGCCGGTTCGGCTCAGCACGTCGCCGACGCCCTACGCGTTACCGACGCCGCGCTCGTCGCGTCGATCGTGCACGAGAACCCGTCGGGGCTCTCGGCGCTGCGCCGTGAGATTGAGGCTCTGGGCATTGCCCTACGACCACTGGAGGGACCCTGTGGGTGAGGAACTTCGCGCCGCCATCATTCAAGACGAGGCGACGAAACGCGTACTGATGCTGGGCTGGATGGACGATGAAGCGCTGGCGCTGACTCGTTCGAGCGGGCTCGTGCACTTCTTCTCCCGCTCGCGCCAGCGGCTCTGGCAAAAGGGGGAGACGTCGGGCAACGTCCTGCACGTCACCGAGGTCGTGCTCGACTGCGACGAGGACGCGGTGCTCGTGAGCGTGCACGCGGACGGACCGACCTGTCACGACGGCTCGACGTCGTGCTTCACGCCGTGGCTCTGGCGAACGATCCTGCGGCGCGAGGTTGAAGACGCTGATGGGTCCTACGTCGCGGCGCAACTGAAGGCGGGCGTCAGTCAGAACGCACGAAAGGTCGGCGAGGAGGCCGTCGAACTGGTGGTGGCGGCGTTGAGTGAAGACGACGAGCGCGTCGTCAGCGAGGCGGCCGACCTCTGGTTCCACTCGTTGTTGTTGCTGCGTAGTCGAGGGCTCGATCCGGCAATGGTGGACGACGAACTGCGCCGACGAGCGCGCTAGGCCACCCCCGCTTACACGAAACCGCTACGAAGAGTTTGACGTTCTGAGGCGTGGACGTCACCTTCGCGTAAGGCCGGCGTCTTAGAACTGCACCATGAACCTTCACACCAAAACCAACAATGTCCTGAGGAAACGAGTAGTGCTGGTGGCCCTGGCGGTCACTCTCGGCTCGATGTCCTACGTCGTCTCGGCGGGCTCGGCCGGCGCCTCCTCGAATCCAGGATTCGTCCTCTATTCATCCCAGGGCTACGACCACGCGTCGGTGACCGCCTTTAATGCCACGCATCCCGGTTTCACCGTGACGCTGAACGACAACTCGACCGGTCCACTCCTGCAGCAGATCCAGGCTGAGGGCAGCAATCCCAAGTGGGGCGTGCTCTGGGTCGACGGTGCCTCGGCGTTCGCGCAGCTCGACGGCGAGGGCAAGCTTCTTCACAACAGTGTGCCCAAGGTGAAGTTCAATGTCTTGGGGTTGCAGAACGTCCCGAAGGACCGTAGTTTCTCGCCCACGGGCCTCACGGTCACGGGCGCGCTCTGCTACGACTCGTCCCAGATCACCGCGGCGCAACTACCGAGCACGTGGCAGCAGTTGGAGACGTCGCAGTTCAAGGGCAAGGTCGGCATGAACGATCCCTCACAGTCCGGTCCCACGTTCCCGATGATCGCGGGATTGATGCAGTACCTGGGCAAGTACAAGAGCGGATCAACGGCGAAGGCCGTCGCGACTGGTGAGGCGTATTACACGGCGTTGAAGGCCAACGGCCTCGTGGTGAACGCCGTGAACGGTGCGACCATCACGGCCATGGAGGCGCACACCATCTCGATGGCCACCATACAGAGTTCCGCGTGCTACGGCGCAGCTCTCACGACCTTCCCAGCCATGAAGGTGAAGTACCTCAACCCCTCCATCGCGCTTCCCAGCGTGATCGGCATCGACGGCAAGCAGCCCAAGCTGGTTCGCGAGGACGCCCAGAAGTTCGTCGACTGGGTTTTGTCACCCGCGGGACAGCACGTGATGCAGACGGGTGACCCCCAGGGCGACTCGCTGTTCTGGCCTGTGATTACGGGTGAGAACCCCTCGAACGCCATCATCCCGCCGCTGTCGACGACCCACGCGATCTCGACCAATCCCTACACTTGGGGAAAGCTAGAGACGCAGGTGAACACCTGGTTCGACAGCAACATCGTCAACGGCTAGTACGTCAGCGCAATTTTCTAACTCCCCGCTCGGCGCCACGGTTATCTCCCCAACCGTGGCGCCGAGCGCAAACGGAAGGTAAGTGATGGCGATCGCCGCGCTCGAGACGGCTCCGCCCGTGCCGCCGTCACCGGCGACGAACAAGAGACGAGGATCACTCGGAGGAGTGGTCCTCTGGCTCGTACTCATCCTGCTCATCATCGCGCCGGTCACGAGCTTTCTCATCCTCGGCGTGAGTCCGCGAGTCTTTCAACAGGGTTCGCAGTGGTTCACCCTGTCCTACGTGCGCCAGGCGTTCTCGAGCTACTTCGGTCGGGGCATCTTCAACTCGTTGTGGGTATCGACGACCGTCGCCATCCTTTCGGTGTGCCTGGCGACGGCGCTGGCGTGGCTGATCCATCGCACCAACGTCGGGGGACGCAGGTTCTGGACCGTGGCGATGTGGCTGTTGTTGATGATGCCCACGTGGATGATGACCCTCGGGTGGACCGACCTCTTGCAACCCTTCGGCGCGGCGCAGGCCCTCGGGGTCAACACGCACTGGTTCTACGGCGAGTTCTTCGGTCCCTTGGGCATCGTCGTCGTCCTCACGAGCGCCGCGCTGCCCTTCGCGTACTTCATCGTGTCGGCCGGTCTCCAGGGTCTCGGTCCCGAGTACGAAGACGCCGCGAGGATCCACGGCGCGGGCCCCCTTCGCAGCCTGCGTACCATCGTGCCGATCATCGCGCCCGCGCTGTTGAGCGCGCTCGCGATCGCCTTCGCCGAGACGATGAGCGACTTCGGTGTGGCCTTCACGCTCGGGTACCACTCGAACTTCCCCATGGCGACCTACGTGCTCTTCAGCGCGATCAGCAACTTCCCCGCCAACTTCTCGGTCGCGGCGGTGATCGCGGCCGTGTTGATTATCGCCACGATTCCTCCAATCATCCTGCAGTCGCACGTCATGAGGAAGCGTTCGTACGCGGTGTTCTCGGGTCGAACGCGCGCCCCGCGCCGACGAGAGCTCGCCCGGGGTCCTCGCGCGTGGGCGACCGTCGCCGTCGCGGGGGTCTTCTTCGTGGCCCTCGGCGTGCCGATACTCGGCGCGGTGATCGGCTCGCTCGTGAAGAATCTCGGGATCGACTCGCCGAACGGTGTGCACTTCACCCTGACGTACTACATGCAGATCTTTCGACCTTCGATCCAGGGCGACAGTTTGGGCGCGCCGCTCCTGTTATCGAATCAACTGGGCCTCGTCGTAGCGACCGGTACCGGGATCTTGGCCGTCATCCTGGCCCGTCGTCTGGTCGCCAATCCCGGCAGTTGGAGTCAACGCGTCACCGACGTCTTCCTCCTGGGTTCGGTCGCGGTACCCGGCGTCGTGCTCGGTGTGGGCTACATCTTCTTCTACAACCTCAGTTTCATCTCGCACAACGCGGTCAGCATCTATAAGACGCTGCCCCTTTTGATGTTGGCACTTGTCGCGAACGCCGTCCCGGGCCAGACTCGCTTCATGGCCGGACCCGTCAGCCAGATCCAACCCTCGCTCGGCGAGGCCGCGCGCGTCCACGGGGCGGGGCGGATGCGCGCGTGGCGCACCACGAATCTTCCGCTCATGTCGCGCGTGTTGCTCTGGGGGTGGCTGCTCACCTTCACGAAGACCATCGCGGAGCTGGCGATCTCGCAGATCCTCTACCCCCCGAGTCAGGAACCGGCGTCCGTGTCCATCCAGTCCTACCTCGCGAACTTCGCTCCCAATACCGGCACCGCGATGACCGTCTTGACCCTCATCGAGATGCTCGCCGTCATCGGCCTCGCGCTCGGGATCTACCGCCTCGTCACGCCTAATGGCTGGCGTCGCGTGGGTTGGAGTGGGGTGCAGTCATGAGTGTGACGACGCCTCGCGCGGTGGGCGTGTCGATGAGCGCCCTCGGCAAGACCTTCGGCGAGAAGCGAGTACTCGAGGACGTGAGCATCGCCGTCGAACCGGGCACCTTCCTCGTGCTCCTCGGACCGTCGGGCTCGGGAAAGACGACGTTGTTGCGCTGCGTCGCGGGCATCGAGCGTCCCTCGAGTGGCACCATCATCATCGGGGGCACCGTGGTCGTGGGCGGCAAGACCTTCGTGCCACCCGAACGCCGTCGACTAGCCATGGTCTTTCAGGACTACGCCCTCTGGCCCCACCTCAGCGTGCGCAAGAACGTGGCCTACCCCTTGACGACGTCGTCACTCGAGAAGAGTGAACGCGCCGACCGGTGCGAGGACCTCCTCGAGCGCGTGGGCATCAGTCACCTGGCCGATCGGTACCCGAACGAACTGTCAGGTGGCGAACAGCAGCGTGTCGCCCTCGCGCGCGCGCTGGCCGCCGAAGTAGGTCTGATCCTCTTCGACGAGCCCCTCTCCAACCTCGACGCCGACCGCCGCGAGCAGCTACGCATCGAGATCGCGACCCTGACCCGCGAGGCCGGGGTGACGGCGATCTACATCACGCACGATCAGTCCGAGGCGTTCGCCCTCGCGGATCAGATCGGGGTCTTGAACCAAGGTCGACTGGTGCAGTTCGACACGCCGGAGAACATCTACCGACACCCCCATAGTGCCTTCGTCGCTCGCTTCACCGGCGTCGCCGGTGAGTTCCCGGTGCGCGTCACGGGTGAGCGCGGAGAACACGGCGTCGTCGTCGAGCTGCCGTTCTCGACGGGTCACTCCATCGAGGCGTCGTGTATCGAACGCCTGAAGAGCAGGGCTGACGTGAGCCTCTTCGTGCGGGCCTCGGGCGTGTCGCTGGCCGAGCCCGCGTACGACGAGGGCGTTCGCGGGCTGATTCGCGACGTCGCGTTCAACGGTCGTGGCTACGATCACGTGGTCGACGTGGGCGAGGGCTTCTCGTTGACGAAGATCTTTGCGCCCACGAGGTTCGAGCGAGGTCGAAACGTTAAGGTCTGTTTCAATCCTTCAGCCTGTTTCGTGATGGATTCCATGAGAGAGGTAGTCAAATAGTGTTGAGCGTCACCGTTTCATCGGGCGTCGTCGTACTCGTCGGGGCGGTCTTTCTCGCCAGTGCCGTCGAGATGATCGAGGCGCTGACCATCGTGTTCGCGGTGGGGCACACCCGTGGGTGGCGCTCGGCCTTCGAGGGAACCGTCGTGGCGCTGCTGGCCCTCGGCGCTCTCGTCGCGGCCTTCGGTCCCGCCCTCGTGCACGTGCCGCTCGACCTCCTTCGACTGATCGTCGGTGGCGTCCTACTCATCTTTGGTCTGCAGTGGCTCCGCAAAGCGATCCTTCGCTCGAGCGGTCTCAAAGCCAAGCACGACGAGGACGAGATCTACCGCGAGACCGTCGCCGAACTCTCGGCGCAGCCCACGAACGCCGGTCGCGACCGTATCTCGTTCGTCATGGCCTTCAAGGGTGTCTTCTTGGAGGGCCTCGAAGTCGTGATCACCGTGTTGACCCTGGGCACGTCAGCGCACCGACTCGGACTCGCGGTCATTGTGGCCGCCGTCGCCGTGGTGCTCGTCGGCATCGTTGGCGTCGTCGTCGCAAAGCAACTCTCGGCCGTCCCCGAGAACGCCATGAAGATGGCCGTCGGCGTGCTGCTCGTCAGTTACGGAACGTTCTGGACGGGCGAGGGACTGAAGGTCCACTGGCCGGGCGGCGACACGATGTTGCTCGGACTCGTCGCGATCTACCTCGCCATTACCTGGCTCTACGTCGCGTGGCTTCGCACCAGCGCCCCCAATCAGAAGAGTGAGGTCTCGGTATGAAGCGTGAAGCGTCGTTCCCGGTTCGGGTGATCAAAGGCTTTGGCATGTTCTGGTGGGACTTCTTGGTGGGTGACACGCCCGAGATCTTCGTCGCCGTGCTCGTCATCATCGGTGTCATTGCCCTCCTAAGTGAGAGCGGCCACTTCAACGCCGTCGCGGCGGTCGTGCTACCCGTGCTCGGGGTCGCGACGCTCGGCGCGTCACTCTGGCGGGCCAAGCGAACCGCGAAAAAGTAACGTCTACGCCCCGGCCAACTCGTAGGCCGTCATCGACAGCGAACCCATCTCGTAGCCGTCGATGAGCGTGCCCGTCGGCGTGTTCGCCGCCGCGGCGAGGCCCGCGACGTAGGCGAGGGGGAGAAAGTGATCGGGCGTCGGCACAGCGAGGGGGTAGTCAGCGTGCGCGCTGGCGGTGCCCAAGTTCGCGGGGTCGCTCGTCATGATCGCTCGCGTGGCGTCGTCGAAGCGATGGGCCCAGTCTTTTCCCTCACCCGCGGAGTGCCAGTCGATGAGGCGAAGGTTGTGCACGACGTTGCCACTGCCGAGGATCAAGACGCCCTCGCTTCTCAACTCGTGGAGTTTCGCGCCGAGATTGAAGTGATAGTCGAAGGGCAGTTCGGCGTTGATGGAGAGTTGCAGCACCGGCACGTCGGCCTGGGGGAACATGTGCACGAGGACCGACCACGTGCCGTGGTCGATGCCCCACGAGTCGGCGTCGAGTCCCACGTAGGTGGGCTCCACGACGTCGATGACGCGTTGGGCGAGATCGGGGTCGCCGGGCGCGGGGTACTCCACGTCAAAGAGTGGCTTAGGAAATCCATAGAAGTCGTGGATGGTGCGCGGGGCCTTCATCGCGGTGATGGCGGTGATGTTGACGTACCAGTGCGCGGAGATCACGAGAGCGGCCCTGGGTTTTGGAATTGACGTACCAAAAGCGGTCCACGCCTCGGTGTAACGGTTGTGATCGATCGCGTTCATGGGATTGCCGTGGCCGATGAAGGCGGCGGGCATCAACTCGGACATCGTGACCTCCTGTGACCGACACAGCGTAGCGGCGTCCTTTTTCGAAAAGGCCACCGTAACCTGGCGTCATGCGAACGCGGCGGTTACTCGGTGGGGCGGTAGTCCTCGGAGGGCTCTTGGTGGGTCCGAGCGTGACGGCGAACTCGTCAGCCGCGACGAACCTGGCGTGCGCGACCCAGGTGGTCTCGACGTGGAGTGTGGCGCGACTGGCGAACGAGACGATCGCGGTGTCGGTGAACGCCGAGAACATCGGCGCCATGGGTCCCGCGGCGCGCGCGGGCTACGGCGGGCTGCTTCTCGTGGGCGCGACGGCTCCGAGCAAGTTCTCGAACATCGTCGCGACGTTGCAACGAGAGACACCGGAGAAGTATGCGATGCTCATCATGACCGACGAAGAGGGCGGCGGCGTGAAGCGACTGTCCAATCTCATCGCGGGCGCTCCGTGGGCCCAGACCATGGGCAAGAACCTGACGTCGTCCCAGATCACCGCCGAGGGCGAGAAGGTGGGACGCTCGCTGCTCGCGGCGGGCGTGAACACTGATCTCGCACCGGTGCTCGACGTGGACGGTCGTGCCGTGTGGCCCAGCGCGACGAACCCCGACGGGTACCGCTCCTTCGGTGGCGTGCCCGCGAAGGTGGCGAGTGACGGGGTCGCTTTTTTGAACGGACTTCGTCACGCCGGCGTCGTCGGGGTCGTGAAGCACTTTCCCGGCCTGGGCGGCTCCACGGGTAACTCCGACTACGGTCCAGCCGCGACAGTGCCGTGGTCCACGCTCAAGCGGACTGGCCTCGTCCCCTTTCAAGCCGCCGTCAGTGACGGCGCCACGGCGGTGATGGTGTCGAACGCCTCCGTGCCCGGGCTGACGACACTTCCGTCGAGCATCTCGCCCGTCGCCATCCAGTACCTTCGTCAGCAACTCGGCTTCACGGGGCTCATCATGACCGACTCACTCGGTGCGGGCGCGTTGAGTGCCCTGCACCTGAGCGTGCCCGCCGCCTCCGTGAAGGCGCTCCTCGCGGGTGCCGATATGACCCTCGCCGGTTCACCGCCGTCGCCCGCCGCCTCGCTCCAGCTCGCGCAGGTGACCTCGAACGCAATCCAAGAGGCGGTCTCCGCCGGGACGATTCCGCTGACCACCCTCCAGGGTGCCGCGGCGCAGGTGCTCTCGAGCAAGAATCAGGTGAGTTGTCCCGGAGCGCCCGTCACCACCACGAGTAGTCCCGTGACCACCACGAGTAGTTAGTAGGTCGCTCGTGGCGGGGACGAGATCGCGTCACCCTTGTAGTGCGGCCACGATGTCGTTGACGATGACGTCGGGACTGAAGCGGACGTCGACGCGCATCCCTCGCTCGTCCTTTCGAAGCGGCTCGAGGACCTCGAACTGCGACGCCAGTAGCGAGCCGGCGATCATCGTTTGACGTCGAGACTCGATCCTCGCTCGAATCACCTCGAGTGATCCGTCGAGGAAGACGAAGAACGTGTCGGGAACGTAGAGGCGCACGATGTCGCGGTACGTGCGCCTCAAGACCGAACACGCGGTGACGGTGCTGTGTTGGTTCGCCACCTCGCTGTCGATGCGTCGCCCCACGGAGTGCAACCAGGGGTAGCGATCGTCGTCGCTCAGGGCGATGCCAGCGGACATCTTGGCGATGTTCTCTGGCGAATGCAGCCAGTCCGCGTCGATGAAGACGTAGCCCAGTCGCGCCGCGAGCGCGCGAGCGACGGTGGTCTTGCCGGCGCCCGCCACGCCCATGACCACGATCGATTGAACGCCGGCACCCGTTGGTTGGCCGGAATGCATCACGTCGAGTCCGCGGGGCGTGGCGACAACGTGCTCAGCGGCTCGTTCGCCTCGAGGGAGTGGCGCGCTTCGCTGGCGCCTTCGCGGTCCGCGTCTTCTCGGCCACGAGTCGTTCAACGAGTGAGCGAACGTCGCCGGGGCTGAACGCCAACGTCGCGTCGCCGACCGTGAACTCAATTCGCTGCAACGTTGCACCTTCTGAGACAAATGGTCGAGCGAAGGTCCAGATCATCTCCTCGCGCGCGATGGCGAGAGCCCGTTCGCGTAACTCCTTCTGCCCGATGGAGAGTCGAAGGTGCATCATCGGTGTCTGTACGGGGTAGGGGAGGACCTCGACGCCCGGGAGATCGCGCAGCGACTTACCGATCGCGACGGCGTGACGGAAGTACTTGGGCATCAGCGGCAGGCGTCGTTCCAGCACCGTCAGCGCCGACGCCGCGTAGGGCCACAGACCGAAGAGACGACCACCGTGGCGAGTGCGCCACGTCGAGACCTCGTCCATCACGTCGCGCTCGCCGGCGACACAACAGCCGGTGATGCCGCCGAGCCCTTTATAGAACGAGACGTAGACCGAGTCGAAGAGGGCAGCCACCTCCGCGGGGGACCTCTTGTAGTACGGCGTGGACTCCCAGAGGCGCGCGCCGTCGAGGTGCACGGCGGCCCCGCGTGCTCGGGCCCAGTTGACTTGCGCTTTCAATTCGGCCCACGTCGGCAACGTGCCGCCGAGGTCACGCTGGGGCAACTCGATGAGCAGTGCGCTCACGGGCTCACGCACCTGTTCGAGGCTCGATACCGAAAGTGGTTCGTTTCGTGGCCCCACGGGAACGGCGAACAGACCGTGGAGTTGTTGGTAGGCCCGCTCTTCGTGCGTGTCGAGATGACACGCGGGGTGAAAGGCCACGGTCTTCGAACCTCTCCGTTCGCTGAGTACGCGAAGGACGATCTGTTGGGCCATCGTGCCACTCGGCAAGAAGAGCGCCGCGGGCTTGCCGAGGATCTCCGCGACCTTCACCTCGAGATCGTGCACGACCCCGCCGACACCGTAGTAGTCCACCTCGGTGCCGGGCGGGATCGTCTCGAGCAGATCGCTCACGACACGCGGGCCGTGTCCACCGAGAAAGCGCGTGCACGAACGCATCGCCGACTCCGTCTGTAGGTCGCGCGAGATGGGTCCAGAACGCTGTGGGCGCGGGCGGCGCGGCGTTGGTGTGGCGGGTCCACTCATTGAGCTCATCCTATTGAGGGCTCGTCGATCGAACGTTGGCGATGCACGGCTCGTCTTCGTGCCGGGCAGCCCTCGGACCGTTTGCGGCCCCGCGTTTCGGCGCTTCCCGTCGTCGGACGTCTCAGCGCGTGGACGAAAACTGGCGGACCTCACTACAGTGGCCCTTGTACGCAATCAGGCGCCGGGGCGAAGTTCCTTCGACGTGACTGAGACATTGAAAGGTGTGACGAACGATGGCGAGAAACCCCTATGAGGACCTCCCGGACCTCCCGTCCTTTGAGTTGACGTCGGACGACCTTGAAGACGGCGCAATTCTGGGCAAGGCCCAAGTGAGCGGAATGATGGGTGCGGGCGGATCGGACACGTCGCCGCAGTTGTCGTGGCGGGGTTTCCCCGAAGAGACGAGAGGTTTCGCCGTCACCGTCTACGACCCCGTGGCACCGACCGCCTCTGGCTTTTGGCACTGGGCGGTCGCCGACATTCCCGTCACGACGACGTCCCTGCCGTCGGGCGCGGGTGACGCTGAGGGCAG